>Ga0272443_10000322_pt1 | contig 91912 bp, 102 predicted proteins | sample SSMAcet12_FD_193581 | JGI IMG/M metagenome (GOLD analysis project Ga0272443, IMG submission 193581) | Marine sediment archaeal communities from Little Sippewissett salt marsh, Falmouth, MA, United States - SSM-Acet-12 | ecosystem: Environmental > Aquatic > Marine > Wetlands > Sediment ...
CTGGATTAACACGCTATGGCGAATAACCAATTTTAAAATCCGATCCTAATTTTAGACCGGACTCTTGTTCTAGTATAGGCAAACAAATTTCTTGAGTAGCACCAGGGTAAACTGTACTTTCATAAACTACAATTGAACCTTTGGTTAAATTTTGACCAACTGTTTGTGAAGCTTTTTTAACTAAACTCAGATCTGGCTCTTGGTTTTTGGTAATTGGTGTTGGAACTGCTACAATAATAAAGTCCGCTTCTTTGATAATTTCTGGATTAGTAGAATATTCTATTTTGTAACGTTTTAGTTTCTGTACTTCTCCAGTTTCATCAATTCCATTTTTTAAATTAGCGATCTTTTTATCACTAACATCAAAACCAAAAGTTTGATATTTTTTTGAAAGTAAGCAAGCTAGAGGAAGGCCGACATAGCCTAGGCCAACAACACAAATTTTTATTTTCATAATAATATTGATTTAACTAAGAAAACCCGAGATTAAATTTTATCGGGGTTCACTAAAATTAGCCAATTTTAGTAAAAAACGAACTTGATTATTAAGTAATTTTACCTTATTATTATTATATAAATTTAACTTTCAGTCAAGGTAAAAGTCAACCCTATTTTATGCCTAAAATTAGCAAAATTTTATACATAATTACCCAATCAGAACTAGGTGGTGCACAGCACTATATTTTTAATTTAGCAAATAAAATACCTAAGGATTCTTATGAGGTAGCAGTAGCTGCCGGAGGAGCTGAAGAATTGTTTGATAAGCTAGAAAAAGTAGGTATAAAAACTTTTCATTTAAAAAATTTAGAGCGTGAAATTAGCTTAATTAATGATTTTAAGGCCTATCATCAAATTAGACGAGTAATAAAATTTTTCAAACCAGATATTATCCACCTTAATAGTAGTAAAGCGGGAATTTTAGGGGCATTAGCTGGAAGAAAAATGAAAATAAAAAAAATTATTTATACAGTACATGGATTTGTTTTTAATGAACCGCTCCCCTGGCTTAAAAAAAATATATATTTACTTGCCGAAAAATTTTCTGCTAAATTTAAAAATAAATTAATTTGTGTTTCTAAATTTGATCAACAGACGGGAATTAAAAATAAAATTGCCAAGCCAGAAAAATTCACTACTATATATAATGGAATCGATAAAATAAAATTTTTAGAAAAAAAAGAAGCAAGAGATTACCTTAAACTTCCACTTAATAAAAAAATAATAGGGACAATTGCTAATTTTTATTCAACTAAAGGTTTAAATTATTTTATTAAATCAGCTAAGGGGCTAGTTAAAATAGATAAAGATTTAATTTTTGTTATTATTGGTTTTGGCATTTTAAAAGACAAAATTGAAACTCAGATTCGAGAAAACAAACTACAAGAAAATTTTATCCTAACTGGTAAAATTGAAAATGCAGCAAAATATCTAAAAGCCTTTGATATTTATGTTTGCTCATCAGTTAAAGAAGGTTTTCCTTTTAGTATTTTGGAAGCAATGCAGGCTGGGCTGCCAATTATTTCAACGAGAGTGGGCGGTATACCAGAAATGATCAATAATAGAGAAAATGGAATATTAATTAATCCGGCAGAACCAAAAGAAATTACAAAAGCAGTTAGCGAATTATTAGAAAATAAAAATCTGGCCAGCAAAATGGCCAGCAAGGCAGTATTAACTGTTAAAGAAAAATTTAATCTTGATAAAGTAGTAGAAGAAACTGAAAAAATTTATAGAGAATAATTATTGCCAAGAATAAACTTCAAAAACCTCACGACCGTCGGGCCGTTTTATTATTTCTGGATTTACTTTAAGTTTAGAAGCTAACTGAACCGCAGCAGAAGTTTTATTTAATTCTGGTTGCTGTAAAATTTTTGAATCGGCTATTTTGAAAAAATAAAAATTACTTACTCCTTGAGAAATCCAAAAATCTTTATTTTGACTTAAATATGTATCAACAGTAATAACTGGCCAGCCTTGATAGATTAAACGACGATGAAAAATCCAAAGGGTTGCTAAGTCAAACATGTTAGCGTCATAAATTAATAAAAAGCCTTTATTTTCAAGGTTTTTCTGCTTATCATTGGCTAATGCCTTTTCTTTTATATTTTCCAAAAATTGATATTTGGTAGTGAAAGTTACAGAGGGAGTTTTATCTTTTAACAACTGAGTTAAATAATTGTCCAGCTGATTATAACCCCAACTATAGCTTTCCGTCTTTAAATAAGAATAAGCTATCCCCTGTTTGCCAATTGGATAATCAACTAGCAAGGTATTAAAACTAAAAAATATTTCACTTGTTACTAAAATAAAAACTAAAATATATTTAATAGCTTTACTTTTCTGATTAATAATAAACCAAGCCAAAATTAAAAATAAAAAAGGCACCAGTGTTACTACGAACCTTTTCATTGGCCCGGTTAATAAAAAAGATATTAGATAAAAAGCAATAGTTAATAAAATTAATAAAATATTTTTATTTTTAGTTTTATAAAAATAATAAACAGCATAAAAAACACTTACTACCACTGAAATAAACATCGGCCAAAGTAAACCAAGGTATAAAGAAGGAATTAAATTAAATAAACGATTCAAAAAACTTCCGGCTTGAATTTTACCAGGTAAAAATTGCCACTCATCTACTTGTTGATTAAAAAGATAAGAAAACTGCAAATCAAAATGACCACGGGCTTGATAAAGTTTTAAATTGTAAATTATTACTGGGCTAAATATAATTAAGGCAATCAATAAACCAAAATAAAATCTTTTGTCTTTAAAAACAAAACGTTTATAAATTAATAAATAAATAAAAAATATTGGTAGTAAAATAAAAGAGGTGTATTTTGTTAGGAATGCAAGACCCAAAACAATCCCCCACTGCCAATAATTACCAGATTCAATTGCTTTAATAAATAAATAAAAAGCCAGAAGGCTTAAACAAATAACAATAGACTCCTGCAGGCCGATTCGACTAATCCAGATATGGTAGCAAGAAACAGACAAAAACAAAGAGGCTAACAAACCAATTTTTTTATCAAAAAGTTTTTGACCAATTAAATACATAAAATAAATCGAAAACAAGCCAGCTAAAACAAAAGGAAGCCTTAGACCAAATATATTAATGCCAAAAATTTTAAAAGATAAGTTTTGAATCAAAAACACTAAAGGAGGATGATCATGAAAAGAAAGCTTAGCCCATAAGGGAATATCAGAAAACCACTCATAAGGAGTGGTTTGATATGGAGAAACAAAAAAATCTATATAGCCAATAGAACGAATAGCAATTAAAGCTTCGTCAGTAATAACATCAGCTAAACCTATATTATACAGCCTAAAAAACAAGCCAAAAGCAATAATTGCTAAAAGTAGCCAATAGATTTTTTTCATGCTTACCTAATTATATGTTTTTTAACTTATTTTAATTTATCAAGTTCTTTTTTTACTAATTCGTTGTCAGGATTATATTTAAGATATTCTTCAAAATATTTAATTGCTTTTTGATTATCGCCCTGATCTTTATAGAACATACCAGCTAGGGTTAATAAATCACTTTTAGGATTAATAGTAATGCCTTCTAATAAAATATTTTCTGCCTTTTCTAAATCCTTTAAATTATCACGATAAAAGTAAAATAAACTGCGGTAGAAAGTCCTGTTGATGTCTTCACCAATTGAATTTTCAATTGCCTGAAGCCAAGCTGCTTCAGCCTTGTCGTATTCTTTAGTAAAGTTGGCATACAAATCAGCTAGGTTATTAAAGGAAGTACTATTAGATGGCCTTACTTGTCCAGCTTTAATCCAAGCCTCTTCAGCACCTTTATAATCACCAACTTGTTTTTTTATTCTGCCAAGTGAGAGCCAATTATTAAGATAGTCTTCGTTTTCCTGCAGGGCGACTTTAATTTCTTCAAACTCCTGAGTGTATTTATCAATTTGCCACTGTTCTAGATTTTCATTTACAAAATTTAACTCAAAATAATCAGGCTGACTAGATTCCTGGTACTTGGTAAAGCCATAATAGCCTATAACGGCTAGTAAAATTATTACTACAATTAAAATTAGATAACTTTTTTTCATACTCTAATTAATTATTAATTTTTAATTTATAAATTTCGAAAGCTATTTCATTATTATAATTATAAATATGTTCAAGAGAAGCACCTAAAGCACGAAATATAATAGCCAGGTTTCTGGATGAAGTTTTATTTTCTTCTTTATTTACTGATGAATCAAAAAGTGAAAATTCTTTTCCCCTTATATAATACATATTTTTTACCCCATTTTCCCTAAAAGTGTCAACCCAGTCACTAGCAGGTATAAAATTTGATAAATCGGCAGCAGAAATAACAAACTCTTTATAATAAATCCCCCAGCGCCTTAAATACCAAAGAGAAGAAAACCAATTTAAGGTTGGATCATAAACAAAGACATCACCGCCATTAATATCACTTCCGATATTAACTTCAAAATCTTTAAAACTATTTAACTTATTTTTTGGTTTTCGGCCAAAATTATGATTAGAGATAAAATAATCTTCAAGCTGGTTAAAACCGTTATTCTCTACCCTACTTTCAGAATAAAAAATATTTTTATTTCCCTTGGGTTTAAACAAAATATTCGTGTTGATATTGTAAAAAATTTCACAAACAAAAACCATTACTAACAATACTACTAGAATTTTATTAAAATTACCTTTTGCTAAAAAACTGAACTTAAAAATACTATAACCAACAATAGCAGCTAGAAACGGATTAATGATTGAAATAAAACGAAAATTTGAACCAATAAAAATAATTTCTAAAATGGCAAATAGCAAAACGAGAAAGATAAAAAGATAACTTTGATTCTTTTTGTTTTTTAAAAATCTAAATAAAAAATAAATTGAGGAAATTAAAATTAAAATAAAAAAAGGAAGTGAATAAACTTTAAATAGATTTTTAAAAATATTTAAAAAAGTAGATAGATAACTGCCTTGAGTTCCCCGACTGCCAATAACAGGCCAATCAGACATGTCTTGGCCTAGCAGACCAGCAATCTGCAAATCAAAATGACCACGAGTTTTATACATCATTATGTTATATAAAACTACTGGAGAAAAAATTAAAAAGGCAATAATTAAGCTAAAAATAAAATATTTATTAAGCAATAACTTTTTATTTTTAATTAATAAATAAACTATAACGACTGGTAAAATAAAAATAGAAGTATATTTAGTTAAAGCAGCTAAACCAAGTGAAACGCCAAACAACAAAAATTTCTTATGATTTTGCAAGGCCTCCAAAAATAAATAAAAAGTTAAAACACTAAAAAATATAACAAAAATTTCCAAATAACCAATCCGGCTAATCCAAGCATGGTAACTGGAAACAGCTAAGACAAAAGCTGAAAGCAAGGCGATGTCTTCATTTTTAAATAATTTTTTAATTAATAAATAAAAAATATAAATTGTTGCAATACCTAATAGGGCAAAAGGCAGTCTAGCAGTAAAAAGTGAATTGCCAAATAAATTGAAAAATAAAAATTGGACAGCAAAGACTAATGGAGGATGATCATGAAATGAAAGTTTACCCCACCAAGGAATTTCATCAAACCAAGAAATTGGGCTGGTCTGAACATTTGAATCCATATAGTCAAAATAGCCAAGACTTCTAAAACTATAAGTGGCGTCGTCGTGCTGAATATCAGCTCTGCTTAAACATAAAAAAATTAGGCTAAATGCCAGGATCAGGATTAGGCCTAAAATTAAATCTTTATTTTTTAATAGCTTTTTCATAAGCTCATTTTAGCAAAAAAATCCTTAAAAAACAAGACAAAAAGTCCCCGCTTGTGGCAGGGACTTTTTGATTATGTAAGTATCAGTGAAAACTGATAGAGTAAGCTTATTTACTCCACTTAGCACCAGTTGAAGTAGCTTCTAGGTAGTTACCTGAGCTTGTCTTCAACTTGTAACCATTCAACCATTGTTCGGTTGAAGTAGCAGTAGTTGAAGCATTCTTCAAGGTTGGTGTTCGCCAGAAATCAGACCATAAGAAACTATACTCATATACATAAGCATCAGGATCTTCGATCGTATCACTAGCAGCAATAGCATCGGCACCTACAATAGAATCATCACCTAAGAATTTAACATTGACTGAACCACCAGTTGGATTGGTAGCAGCATTACAATCAATTGTATTACATTCAACGTCAGCTCGTAAGGTGTAGGTCTTTGAAGAACCTGCATCAATGATAGATTCGTTAGGTAGTACGTCATCAGTTGAGGTAGGACCAGTCCAATCCCAAGCAGCACCATCGTCAGTTAAAACAAAAGTAGCAACTTCTTCATGTCCTGAACCACCAGAACCACTAGAAATTACAGTACTACTAGCAGTAGCAACTTTTGTACCACCTTCGTACAAGTAAACATTACTTAAACTAGCAGTGGTAGTACTAATGTAGTAAGAAACTGAGAAGACACCAACATCACCAGAACTGTTAGCAGCTACAGTGAAAGAAGCTAGGTCTTCAGTGTTGTCACCGGCAACAATTGAACCGCCAGATTCATCTAGGGTAATTGTTGGGTAACTTCTTACTAAGTACATACTGTTACCTTCAGCACTACTGATAGTTGGGGTAATATCACCACCAGATTGAACGCCTTTAGCAGTTACATCACCGGCAGCGTTAATCTTAATGGAAAAACCTTCAAATGAAGTTGGAAGGCCACTTGAATTACCACCATTCTGTTTGTAGTTAAGTACTGGGGTGTCTACCTTAACAGTTAAGGTAATATAGTCATCCTTAGGTACTTCAATTGGAGAACCAGTCATGTCGATTTCGACAGTACCATCAACTGCATCAGTAGTAGTAGGCTGTTTAGAAGCAACTAAGTCACTACCATTGTATAGATGTAGCATCTCGATTTGATCAAGACCACCACTATTTACTTGAGTAGCAGTAAAGTAGATCTTTTCGATCTTAACAGCTTCATCTTCTGCTTCAGCAAGTAATTCTAAGACAGTAATACCATCGGTATTTGCTGGAAGGTAACCTTCATCAGGAGTACCAGTACTTCTGGTGATTGTTAGACCTCCACCTGAACCAAAAGTCATAGCCTGACCTGGTTCACCATCACTGTCAATACTTAAGGTCATACTAGAATCACTAAGACTTAAACCAGTATCATTACCTTTAGCAGTAATATGATTGTCTTCATCTGAATCAATGAAACCAACATTCATATTACCATTGGTAGCTGCAGTACTAACATCACCTTTAACAGTCAATGTTTTGCTAGTACCTTTAGTAATTACTAAAGGAGTAGAGAACATGAAAGTAGCGGTAGCGTCATTACCATCAGTAGTCTTAGCAGAAGTATCTGAATCTGGATTGTTGGTTACAGAAAGCTCTGTAGAACCATCAAAAATGCTCCAATTAGATACTTCAGCTGGGTTACAAGAACCGTCACATTTTACAGTAGCAACGACTTTAGTAACCTTAATATCTTCACCAGAACCTTCAGCACCTAAGATAAGGTTAGCAAAAGTAACACCTTTACTACCTTTAACCACGGTTTGAGCAACTGGTTGGTTAGAGTTAGACAAGTTCAAAGAAGCAGTCTTAACTGTCATGGTAGCTGAAGTTTGATCACTACTTGGGGTTGCAGTAACGGTTAAACCGGTAGTTGAACCTTTAGCAGTAATCTGACCTGGGTTGATTCTAACTTGAATAGTGTCATTAGTACCAAAATCAGAACTAATATCAGCCTTAATGGTGTAATAATTAACACCGTCAGGAATTGTAATAGTATCAGTAGTAGTAGCAACTAATAACTGAGTTTTAGTAGTACCACCAACGTCATAGTGTTTATGAGTTGGGTCAATAGGACCGGCAACAATGTCACCGTCTTCGTCGTAAACAGTAACATTAGTCAAATCACCTGTAGTAGCAAGGCTACCAGTAGATGTTGTAATCAAGAAAGCAATTGGAAGTTCAGTAACTTCTACATCTTCACCAGTGGTTTCGAATTCGAATTTACCTAATACCAATTGATCAGCATCTTCTGGAACATTAGCGTTTGACAAGGTGGCTGCGCCAACTCGTAAAGCGCCTCTGTCAATTGTAGTAATTTGAGCAGTCCAGAAAGGTGTAGCATCAGCAGTAGCACCAGTGCCAGCTGAAACTTTAACCTCTGAGCCATAAAGTTGGCCCATTGCTCGAACGTCTGATTCATCTTCGATGTCAAATCGAATAGTTCGATCTGAACCATCTTCGATATCTAATTGTAAGTCAACATCAACACTCTTACCCTTTTCAATTAGAATTGGGTCAGCAGATAAGTCGAAAGTGACTTTACCATCATTAACTGAAGCACCAGAAGCTTTCAAAGCGTCGTCAACAAATAAATCAATGTTGTCAACGTCTGAATCAGAAGCAGTACCACCTTGGTCAAAGGTAATGCTGGTTACATGAAAATCTTCAGCAGAACCAGCAGTTAACTTAACACCTGAAACCAAATAATTGGTTGTACCAATTTTCTGAGTAGCAGCTGATGGATTATTAGAACCATTTTGTAAGGTTAAAGTACCAATAGTAATGGTTCCATTTAGGGTTTGATAATTACCAACAATTGGTAATGTACCAACAACAGCAGCAGTACCCTTTAGGGTAACTGAATATAGATCTAATGTTGGAATTTCACCAGCATAAGAAGCTAGACTGCTTGCCATATTACCAGCTAAGTACAAAGTCTTAGTAGTACCAGCTGGAATAGTCATATCTTTATTAAAGACAGCTTGGTGATCTGAATTTAAGGTCTTGGTATTGTCAATTCGTGCACCAGTTGAAGCATCAATTAAAGCAATTGAGCCAAATGGAGTGTCAGAAGCGATAGTACCGCCTCGTCGAACAACTAATTGATCAATAACAATGTCACCATCTGCTGAAGCGGTTAAAGTAACTTTGGTAAATTTGTTGTTAATTGAATTACCAACAATTAAACCAGAAGCTGGGGTATCAGCAGCTAAGGCAACAGATAGGCTGGTACCAGTTGAAACACTGCCACCGCCACCTAAACCTTTATCTTCATTAATGGTAGCTGAATCGGTCATTTCACCATCTTTGTCATAATCGCCAGCAGCGTTAACGTCGCTACCAACAGTATAGTTAACAAAGAAAGCATCAGGGATGTCGTCAATCATTGAAGCCCAACCAGCACCATATAGGCTTTCTGCAATATCACCAGTGGTAACCCACATTAGGGTACCGTCACCGGCAACTGCATAAACCTTTGGATCAGTAGTAATCTTGACTAGCTTAACACCAGGTCTGTAAGTGACATTACCACCGATTGAGTATGAACTCATTTCGGTCTCAGACACTGTCATAACGCCTGAGAAGTCGCTGTACCAAGTCATATATGTTTTTTCATTTGGAAAAACATATCGCTTGCCATCAGCACCAAGGTAATAAACAGCTTTACAAGGGTCATTAACATCAGCACCAGCAGAACACTGAAGCTTAATTAAATCACCTGATACGGCTGCACCTACGGCTAAAGGGGTAGCTAGCAAGCCTACCGACCAAACTACGGTTGCAATAGCAACACTGTAGGTCAATACTTTTTTAATCATTTTTAATTTTCCTTTCTTAGCTTCAGAAAAACTTATGCGGTTAAGCATGATATTGTTACGCCTAGGCGAACCTAACAACATCAATCGGTTCCACTTGGAACATTTAAATCCTCATCTCCTCTCTTAATTAAAGCTCCGGATGAGGGATCGACCTTTGCCTTAAATAATCGAGGGGATTTAAACCCTAATTACTCCACAAAGTTTAACGAGCTATTTATTATACCCAATGGTATATATATAAACTATTGGGTTTCTAACAAAATAATTATTCTACTACCGGCTCGGTAGTACCTTGATCTTCTGTTTCAACTGTTTCTTCTTGGCCTTCATCTCCTTCTGGATTTTCTTGGGTAGTAGATTCGTCTTCTTGTTCAATTAGTTCTGCACCTTCAACAACTCCTTGTTCTCCTTCTTCCTGAACTGTTTGGGTTTCTTCTTCTGATTTATTTACTTCATCTGCTAATTCCTGGGCAGAAACATTAGCGTCTTCTACCGACTGAATAACGTCGGCAATAATTCCTTCGACTTCAATTTTTTCTACTTCTGAAAGTCCTCCGACTTTTTCATCAACGCTTTTTGCTAATTCTTCTGTCTTAGAACTAACACTTACAGCCATTCTTAAAGTTTTTTCCTTATCTTCTTCTTTAATACCGTCTTCTGTTTTGATCTTATTTAAATGATCACTAACAGCGACGACGTTATTTTTAAACTCTTTAACAACGGCTTCAATTTTTTTCTTTCTAGTTTCCGAATTAGTTTGTGGTTCAGAAATAATTTTATCTAATTCAGCAACCCGCTTTTGGGCAAACTCAATTTTTAATTCTACTTTCTTTTCATCATCAGTAGTTAAAGCAACATGGGTTTTTTCTAAAGCAATTTTAACCGGGTAAAGATTATCACCGGGCATACTATAAAAAGCAGCATTAATAGTTAAGCTGCTTGTCATAAAAACACCTAAAACCAAAAGCATAATTACGGCTGGTTCAAGTAGGCTTTGGCGAAATACTTGATTAAACAATTGAATATAGCCACTTAAGCCAACTTTAGTTTTCTGATATTGATTTTCAGGATTAATTTTTTGTAATAAAATATCCCGACTCAAATTAACCCATTCAGGTCGGGGTTTTACATCTTTTTTTAAATTTTTAATCTCTGAGATTATTTTATTTTCCATTTTTTTCTAAAAGTTCTCTGGCAACTTTTAAGGCCCGGTGGAGTAACACTCTAACTGACCCTTTTGATTTATCTAATATTTTAGCTATTTCACTTATTGATAATTCTTCTAGGTAACGAAGGATAATTACCTCGCGATATTCATCTTTCATTTGACGCAATATCTTCTCGATACTTTTTATTTCAAACTTATTTTCTATTTGCGAAAGTAAGTCTTGCTGACGATCGTCTTTTACTGCACTTAAAACTTCATAATCTTGAGCATAAGCAGTTTTAGCTCTACGACGATAGGAATCAATTACTAAATTACGCGCTGTTTTGTAAATTAGAGCTCTAAGATTTTCAATGTCATCTTCTGATTCATTAACATACTGCCAAATTCGCAAAAAAACTTCCGAGGTTAGATCTTCAGCATCTTGCCGGGTTGCTACCTTAAAATAAATAAACCTGTATATTGGAGTAACGTACAGATCATATACTTGGGAAAATGCTTCCGGATCCCTCTTTTTCAATCGTAAAATTAACAGTTTTTCCTGGAACTTTGAAGCAGACATTATATATACATATATTATGACGTAACTTAACTAAAAATGTTACAGTTACAGCTTAAACTATAACTATTTATCTAAAATTAGTCAATAGATTAATTAAAAAAACAATAAATTTAGCTAAAATAGGTAAAAATTAATGTTTAGCCTAAAACTTTTATATATAAAATACATTAATATTAATAATAAAATTTAATTTATTTTGCTTGAAAATTTTAAATGTATTATAATGATAAATAATAGCTATTTGTCTAGGCTATTCTAGACAAAAAATACATTTTAGATTAAAAATATGCCAAATGTTATTCGAGTAACAGTTTCTGAAGCTTCTCGCCTTTTTGGGGTAGATACTAAAACAATTAGGCGGGCAATTCAGGCTGGCGACTTAAAATACATTGTTGTCCAGGGAAGATATAAAATTAACTTCTCTAGCCTTTTAGATTGGTCTCAGGGTAAAGTTACAACCAAAAATAAGTTGGAAAAAAAAGGAATTGGCCAATATGTGGATAAGTGGAAAATAAAAAACAAACTCTACTCTCCTCACCCCGATTTAGTTAAAAACGATAAAAAAGACAAAAAGTAACAATAAAATATTTTAAACAGACACAGAACATTATTTTCTGTGTTTTTTATATAAAAAAACTCACCAACTAATTACTTGCTGGTGAGTGGTTTGTTTTTTGTTTAAACCTTAACAAGATGCCCATCCTCATCTTCTTGGATTTTTGCCTGAGTATAAACAAGATCTTCAATTGAATCACGAACACGGGTATCGATATCATCATCACTAACATCATCAAGAAGACGCCAGTTTTCAGTGCCTCTGTCCCGCTGAAGCAGCAAAATGATATCGCTTTCCTCTAAAAGCCGATCGCTAGTGTTGATTGCCTCCATAATAACTTCGTTCCAGTCTTCTGGAGTACTAGCCTCGCGGCGATCGTCGGTTTCTTCTTCTTGTAAAGCCGAGCTTGCAAAAGTAGATTTCCCGACGCTAAGTTCGGGAATCTCTTCCTCTTCTCTGTCGTCCGCTAGAACTTCAGTGAAGTCCTCGACTGGAGTAACCGGTTCAAGTGCCTCAATTTTGACCAAAAGATCATTTTTAGCAATTTCAAGTTCGCCTCGCGATTGAAGACGGACAACTGCTAGACTAAGGCCGTTTTGGATTACAGTTTCAGATAAAACATGGGCACTTGTGCCTAAAGTAGCCAAAGCTTCGACAAAAACGCCTTCGTAACTTAATTGCCAGCTATAAGCGTCAAGAATTCTGAGAAGCAACTCTTCCCAATCAGCCTCGGAGGTAGGACGCTTTTTTTGATCATTGACTAGGCGCTGTCGAATCTTAAGATCTGGCTTTGTCGTTTCAACTGTTTTGGGTGAGGCTCTACCAAGGGCGTTAGGCGCCGAAGAGTCACTATCGTCACCCTCCTCCCCTTCAAGCAGCTGCTTGGCGTCCTCGGTTAACACCCAGGTCTTGGGGCGGGAATTGTCTACACACCGGAAATACTTCTCGTTTGCAGTAAGCATGACCCCGATGCGAGAAACAACAGCAGCACGGCCTGCACCTTTGTTGTTATAGCCGTATTCAGGCGACCTTATCAAGGCGTCTGTAAGGGCGCCAGAGGTCATGGGTTGGCCGACTTTGTGCATGCAGTTAATGGCTGCATTGCGATTGCCGTGATGGCCCTCGGTTGGCAAAAGGTTAGATTTGCCAGACCTTCTGGCCTGACGGTTGGGCGGCTTTATTGCCCTTATACTGCGACCTTCTGGTTTTGCGGCTAAGCCTGGAATTAAATCGCTCCTTTTGAACTTTCTGAAACCAACAAGCGAAAACCATTTGCCGTCGCGCCCTTCAATCTTTCTTTGCTTTTTGAGTTGTTGAAGTGTGGCGTTTACCCGGACTCGGATCTTCTTGATATTGGCGGCATCGGTGTTGAACTCCTCATCTTCAAATGCCCAGTTGGTAATATCAGCGGCGCTAATACCGCTTTTGCCAGCAAGTTGGACTTGAAGAAAAACCATACTGGCTTTACTTGGACTACCCTTAGAAGAAGTGGCATTTTGAGTAGACCTGCCATTTGTCCTGGCAGTCTTTTTTCTTGGCCTTCTTTCTTGCTGTGTTGCCTGCGAAGGTGAAACAGGTGCTTCAAAATCCAGTACGGGCTGTACAACTTGGCCATCGCCGCGCGCTGTAAACTCATCAAGTCTTTCGGCTAGTTGAGTATCTTTTTCTTCTAAGGCGGTAATCATCGCCGCAACGTTTTGACGCTGGGCTGAAATAACATCTACGCCCAACTGAACAAAACGTCTTTCAAAGACAACTTGCTGATCGGGAGTCAAAAGAGTTCCAAGATCAACTTTAGTTGAGGCCCCATTACCAGGACCTTCATTTTTGCCAGTTACCAAGGCTAAAAAGCCTAGACTGGCATCATCTTCTGTGACGGCAGGACTATCCTGTTCTGTATCAGGTGTCATGTTTCTCCTCCTTTTGTAACTCATTCTTGGCTAAAACAGCTAAACCTTTATCCAAAAAAATATAGACTAAGCAAAGCCTATACTTGATTTTTTTTCAATTGTTAAAAAACAATTATTTAAATATTACACCAAACAAATATGTTAAGTCAATAACAAAACAGGGCCTTACAAACCCTGTCTTATAAAATTAATATTATTCGGGCAAAATAGTTAAAATTACACTTTCTGTAATAACTTTGCCGTCTCTTAGAATTTCTAAAACTATTTCATCTCCGGGTTGATATTGCTGGATCAATGAAGTTAAGCTGCTATTTTTATCTACAAGCTGACCATCAATGCTTAAAATAATATCATTTTTTTTCAGTTCAATTTCAGAAGCTGGAGTTAAGGCTGAAGGATTTTTATAAATTAAAGCGCCACGATTTTGGTTTTGGCTAATTTCTTGATCAAGTCCACTAACCCAAGATAAATCAAGATAAGTTATACCTAAAAAAGGACGTTTAATAATATTGCTCCGCAAGACATCTAAAATAATCGGCCTAAACTGATTAATCGGAATAACTCTAGTTTGACCAGTCTGACTGTTTAAACCATTTATTACGCCGACTACTTCTCCGCCTAAATTAATTAAAGGACTACCGACATATTTCTGATCTAAAGCCGTATTAAGTAAAATGGCAGAGCTATATTTTTCCGAAGACATAATTAAATCATTTTCGGAATTTAAAACAAAATCATTAGTATTTTTAATTGTAGTAACTGTAGCGTTGTTTGAACTGTTTAAGGCAACTGCCAACTGGCCTAAAATTAATTCATCGGAATCACCTAAAACAGCAACGGGTAAATTACCAGCAGCAATTTTAATAAAAGTAATACCAGTAGTAGAATCAATTATTTTTTCTTCAACTCCAAAAACTTTATTTTGATGTAGAACTGCAAGTTGATCAACCGAATAATCATTTAAAATATTACCATAGCTAACAAGCCAGCCGTCACTAGTTAAAATAAAACCATTAGCTTTTAGATCTTTTGGTAAGTAAACTTGTTTAAGCAAACCTAGACTTGACGATTTTTTTAAATATATACCAACTAAGGCTTGATTTGTTTTTTCAATTGAATTATTAACTTCAAAATCTTGTTCAATACCTAAAAACTTTTTAACTCTTCTTAACTCGGGAATAAGACTAGACGTATTAGTATTTGTATTTAAATTATTATAAAGCAAATCTTGACCAAAAGGATCAAAATAAACTTCAGTGACAATTTGGGCAACAACTCCAGCGGCAAAGCCAAAAATCATTGCTAAAATTACTACCTGAGAAATTATTTTATTGTCAGAATTTTTTAAAAATTTCATAAATTAAAACCACTTAGCCGTAATTAGAATAATAACTGAAATTATCAAAGTTGTAAATAAGTAACGTTTAACCACTTTAGGCTCTTTAATATCTAAAAGCCAATTTCGACTAAGGCCAGCTAACAGATAATAACCTGATGTCAGTAAAGCTGCATTAACATAAACGCTGGTAGGTAAATAATTAATAGCCCAAAAAGCTTCAGTCATTATTAAAACAATTGTTAAGATATACCATTTACTAATTTCAAAACGACTACCAGTAAACCAAGCTAGCTGAAAATTTAAAAACAATACCGTTAAAGTAAATAAAGTCGCAAACAATAAAACAGAAAAACCTAAAAATAAAATAAGGCTGAAAAATCCACTGCTTAATAAAAATATACTTACAATATTTAAGTTGAATGAAACTGTTTCCAGTGAATGAGGCTGATATTTTATCCTATTGTGAAATTTTGAATGAATTACCTCAAAAAATATCCCCAAAGAAACTGCAACAAAAACGGCAAAGAAGTGCTTAATATATCTGCCTTGCAAAAAACTTAAAAACAAACTTGAACCTAAAAAAAACAATAAAGGAGTAAAGAGTAAAAACCAAAAACGCTTTTCTTTTATTTTCCTGTTAAGTAATTGCCAAACTGAAATAATAATCAAGCATAAGATAAAAGCTACCAACCAATAAACTTGTTTTGGCTTTTCAAAAATTTGTTCAATAGCTAATAAAGAAACTATTGAAGTAATCCAAGGTATTGCTCGATTTAAATATTTATTCATTATTTTTTAATGGTACTAAATTCTCTTGGCTGGAATCTGAAACTTCGGGCTTAATAAGATTAAATTGTTCTAAAACCGATCTCATTTTTTCAACATCAATAAAAATATCTACTGCAAATACTCCGTTATCAACATTTAAACCACTGAGATTTATAGCGCTATTATTAAAATCGATTTTACTGATATCAATTCCAATATCGTCGAAAAATTTTCTTGATTTTCGCTTACTATAATATTTATAAATTCCATCTACTAAAGAAGCTGGTAAATTCAAACTGCCTATCCTAAATTTACTTATTTTGTAGTCTAATTTTTTTTCGCTTGATTTATGATCTAGCTTAACTGAAACCGTTAAGTTAGTTTTTACCGGATCAAGCATTAAACCAAAAAATTCGACTTGGCCATCTTCAAAGATAACCTGAGCAGTATCAGCAAACTTAGCCTGTGATTTTTTACCTAGACTATATCTAAGTAAAAAGGTGGCTTGTTCTTCAGTTAGTTCTAAATGAAAAATTCCAGTTTCTTGATTAAAATCATACTTAGGCTGAACGTTAGCATATTGCAAAGCATCAAGCTTGCTAATAGTTCTACTTGGCTTAGGAACTCTATAAAAAATTTGAGTAAAAACTGGAATATTATAAATTCCGGTTTTAGCAACTGCGCCGACTATAAAAAATAAAATGATAAAAAGAACTGGAATTAAAATAAGTAAAAAATTTTTTTTAGTAAGCTTAAATTTAAAGCTCATTTTTTTTCGAGGCTCTTTTTCTATTTGAGGTTTATTTTTAGAAACTCTTTTACTTCTTTTAACTTTTTTTTCTTCTTGATCAGATTGATCAAAAAAATTTTTATAATCTGAATTTTTTCTAGTCATAATAACAAAAAAACTAATCTAAGATATGATTATTTATAAAATTACCTAAACAATTAAAAGCCAAACAAAAACTAAAATGCCAGTTATAGCAATAGTTGCTAAACTAAAAATTGCTGTCATTAAAGCTTCGACAAACTTTTTTTGAAAAGCTAAATAGGTTGGATAGCCAAAAACTAAAATTCCTGAGACTCCAGCACTAAATACAAAGATCATTAAAATTAACATTGATCCTAGTAGGTCTGGCGGTTGGTTGTTAAAATTTTTTCCTAAAACATTTAGACCCAAAACAACCAAAAAAATATAAAGGGCTTGGCAAGTTCCACCCAAAAATCCAAACTTAAGAATTTCGGATTCATTAATTTTTTGTTTATTAAACATATTTTTAAAAAATCATTTCTCCTCTATCCATTTTCATTTCAACCCAAACTTTATCATTTTCATCCCACTTATAGGCGGTAAACTTGTGAGTCTTCTCTGTTTCAGAATAAACATACTCAACAGCTGTGTCGCTACCAATACGTCGTGAGCCAATTGTCTTTTTATCTATAATTAAAGGCTTAGTGGTTCGCTCTAGCTTCATTTTACCAAGCGGCCCATTGAATTCAACAACCTCAACCTCACCAGGACCGTCTTCTTCGTCAAGCTCTTTAGTCTCATGACTTGTTAACTCAAAATTGTCTTTTATTTTGCCAATTATTTCTTGCCATTTTTCATCAGTCATAATAGAAATATAATTAACTAATAATAAGTGTTAAGGGTATCGCCACTAGCAGTTCTGTTCATGTAAACTCTTTCATCTATTAAACCTTGTTCATAAAGCTTTTTAATTGACGAACGCATAGTTACCATTCCTTCGCTACGTCCAGTCTGCATCGCTGAAGTAATATGAGCAATTTTATCTTCCCTGATTAAATTTGCAATAGCCGGAGTGTTGATCATAATTTCTCTGGAGACAATAACACCACCGCCTTTTTTAGGCAACATTTGCTGACAAATAACTGCCCGTAATACTGAAGCCAGCTGCTGTTGAACCTGACCCTGACGATGAGCCGGAAACATATCAACAATTCTTTCAATGGTTTCAGCGGCAGTATTGGTATGAAGGGTAGATAAAACTAAGTGGCCTGTTTCAGCAGCAGTTAAAGTTGCAGAAATTGTTTCCAGATCTCTCATTTCACCAACCATGATGACATTTGGATCTTGGCGAAGGGCACGTTTTAGGGCTTCATGAAAAGATTTAGTATCACGTCCGAGTTCACGCTGTTCAACAATACTTTGATTTTCTTTAAAAATAAATTCGACTGGATCTTCAATGGTAATAACATGAGCTCGTCTTTCCTTGTTAATTAAATTAATCAATACCGCTAAAGTAGTTGACTTACCTGATCCAGAAGGACCGGTAACTAGAATTAAACCTTTATTTAAATGGCTTAATTTATAAATAGTCTCATCAAAATAAATTTCCTTTGGTTCGGGAATATGGTCAGGAATTATTCTGGCTGCAATTCCGAGTTGACCTTCTTGTTGATGCAAATTAACCCTGAAATGACCACCAGAAATATCAAGTCCAAAATCAAGTTCTTTATTTTTTTTATAAGAATCGATGTCTTTTTCCTTCATTAAAGAAAAAATTGCTGATTCTAATTCACCAGAATTAATATTTTTTTCTTCAACAACTTCAAGATTACCGTCAATTCTCAAAGTTGGTTTATTGCCTGCAACTAAATGAAGATCTGAGGCCTTGCGTTTGAGAGCTTGGCTAAAATATTTTTCTATATCCATAATTTTTGTTTTCTTTTATGTAATCCAACTAGATATAATTTTATTGAGTCCTTACTACTAATTATAACACAAAATCCTGTTGTTTTAAAAGAAATTCATGGGCTCTTTTAAGCATATCTTGGGCTTCCTGGTGAAACATTCTAACTAAAGCGGTATCAAAATCGAACCAGCCGTAATCTAGGTGTTCATCTGAAATCTTAATGGAATCTTCATTTATCTGGCCGAGAAAAAAAATGGCTTTTTTAAAAACTTTTTCCTTTACTCCATCTCTGATTTCAGAATCAAAATCATAATTGTACTCATCACGAAATCCATCCACAATATCTAGTTTAGTTATTCCGGTTTCTTCTTTAAGCTCACGAAGAGCAGTTTGCATTTCGTCTTCACCTTGTTCTTGTCGGCCTTTGGGAAAATTCCAATATTGCCCGCCGTGGTGCAAAAGCAAATATTCAATTGCTTTTCCTTTACGGCGAAAAGTTATAACACCGATTGTTTTTTCTCGAACCATATTTTTAGCCTATAAACTTTACTTAAAATTATTTTAAATATTTTTTTCCTTTTAATTTTTCCGGTAAATACTCCTGACTTTCTTTCCAATTGTGATCAGGTGAATATTTATAACCTTTACCATAGTCTAGATCTTTCATTAATTTAGTTTCGGCATTTCGTAAATGAAGCGGTACAGGTTCATCCATTGTATTTTTAACATCCTCCTTAACTTTACCATATGCCTGGTAAACCTCAACTGATTTTTTAGCTCGAGCTAAGTAAACTACGCATTGAGCTAAAATAACATCACACTCAGGCATACCAATAAAATGACAGCCTTGGTAAGCAGCAATGGCCTGTTGTAAAGCATTTGAATCAGCCAGACCAATATCTTCAACTGCCATACGAACTAAACGCCTGGCAACATAAAGAGGGTCCTCCCCTGCTTCCAACATTCGACCAAGCCAGTAAAGTGCAGCATCAGCATCGTTACCGCGAACTGACTTATGCAAAGCTGAAATTATATTATAGTGCTGTTCTCCTGCTCTATCATAGAGATAGCTTGATTTTTGTAAAGATTCTTTAATGACTTCTTTGTTTAAAACGATTTTTCCTTGGGAATTCGGCTTAGTAGATTTAACGGCAAATTCTAAAGCATTTAAAGCAACTCTAGCATCACCACTTGAAAGGTTTGCCAAATATCTAGCAATCTCATGACTTAAATCGATTTTTAATTCACCAAAACCGTTTTCTATTGCACGCTCTAAAATTTTTTCAATATCGTGTTCGGTTAACTGTTCTAAAACAAAAACTCGGCAGCGTGAAAGCAAAGCCGAGACAACTTCAAAACTTGGATTTTCTGTAGTGGCACCGATCAAAGTGATTAGGCCTTGTTCAACATAAGGCAGTAGGCCGTCTTGCTGAGCTTTATTCCAGCGGTGAATTTCATCGATAAACAAAATGGTTTTTTTACCGTTAAACTTACGCTGGTCTGAAGCAGTTTTTACTATTTCGCGAAATTCTTTTACTCCTGATGAAACTGCAGACAATGAAACAAAGTTTGATTTGGTCATTTTGGCAATAATGCGGGCAAGCGTGCTTTTTCCAGTTCCCGGTGGACCCCAAAAAATTATCGAAGGCACTTCGTCTTTTTCAATTGCCTGACGTAAAAGCTTATCAGAACCAACGACTTGTTTTTGACCAACAAAATCATCAAGACTTTGCGGCCTCATACGATCAGCCAATGGCGCATTAGCCTTGATATCTTTTTCAAATTGTTGGCTAAATAAATCCATATCTATAAAATTTTTAATTTTGAATTTTTAATTTCTAATGAATACTAGAATATTATAATATTAAAAATTGATTTAAAATTTAAAATTCGAAATTATTAAATTACTTACCAAATCTTCTTTGGCGTTTATTGTATTCAGCAACAGCTGATTCTAAATCTTTTTCAGAAAAAACCGGCCAATGCTTTTTTATAAAAAGCAACTCAGAATAAGCGGACTGCCAAGTTAAAAAATTCGATAAACGATTTTCACCAGAAGTTCTAATTATTAAATCTGGATCAGAAGAACCTTGAGTCCATAAATTTTTAGAAATTAAATCTTCAGTTATCTTGTTTGCGGGAATTTTCTGTTTAACAATATTTTTAACCGCCTGAACAATTTCTGGACGACCACCATAAGAAATGGCAATCTGAAATAAAAGCTTTTTATTATTTTTAGTTTCTTCTTCTGCTTGATTGATATTTTTTTGAATATCAGGGTCCAATCTTTCTTTTTGGCCAATTATCTTTAATCTAACACCCTGATTTTTTAAATCATCTAAATCTTTTTTAAAAGCATCACGAAGCAGGTTCATTAGATAATTAACTTCATTTTTCGACCTATTCCAGTTCTCACTTGAAAAAGCATAAACAGTTAAAATCTTTATATTTTTTTTAATGCACCATTGAGCTACTTTTTTCATTTTGTTATAGCCACGACGATGTCCTTCAAGGCTTGGTAAACCCCTATTTTTAGCCCATCTGCGGTTTCCGTCCATTATAATACCAATATGGCTTAAAGCCTGTTTTTGACCCATAAAACGCAATTTTTTAATAAATAAAAGCTATTATATTTTACCTCTATAGTCTAAATTGGTCAAAGGGCTTATTTTATTATTATTTTTAATAATATATTGACAAAATTAACAAAATATGCTATATTTATAAGGTTCTTTAAATACCTTGGCAGAGTAAAACGCGACCAGAAGGAGGAAAACAATGTTGTGGAATGTATCGAAAAATGTCTGTCTTGTGGCGATGGCAATCGCTGTGATCGCAGGCCTCGCCTGGATGAAGTTCGAACCGAGTTCGACCACCGCCCAAGTGTTGAGCTGGATCACTCGTGGTTTATTCATCCTTGTTGGGGTGATCCTTGCGGCCTTCGTGTTCGACTGGATATTCGGCGCTCACAAATGGCGTGCCCTGTACAAACTGACATGGTTCAGTGTCTCAATCGGATTGCTCGCTTTTGCGAGTAGTAATATCAAGGGCATCTATGAAGTGCCGCTTGAAATCCGAACGGATTACTGGCAGAATGGCGGCGGCGTTATGTGGTTCTGGCTTAATGCCGGAATTGCTTTTGTTGGCCTCTTTGGTCTCTCGAAAATGCTCACGAACTTTCTGTTCGTGAAAAAGAAGCCATACGACATCAATCCCCATAAGTGGGATGATCGCCAGCAGCCAACAGAATTCTAGCCCTGCTCTCCCACCGCCCCAGTACCATGGGGTCCCACACCGCTCGGAACGTAACATAAATAGTATGCCCGAGCGGTCTTTTTTTTATTGATTTTTTACCATAAAAAGCTTACACTTAGATAAAGTGACCCTACTCAAAACTTCTTTTTAGGACTACTTAAAAGAGGAGGGTCACATTATGTCAAAATCGCACCATAGTAGCCACCATGGTGGCAAAAGACGGAGGAAAGTAAAGAAAAAAATGCGGCGATGGTTTCGCTGGTTCATTTGTTCATTCATAGGCCATAAATGGAAAGGAATGGTCTGCGAACGTTGCGGCGAAAAATACAATTTGGACCATCGTTATAAACAAGAATAACAACACCTATCTAAATTTTGATAGGTGTTTATTTTATATATTTTAACACTTGACATAAACTAAATTATATTGTAAAGTCAAATGTCGAACCTGTTGTTTGACAATTCAACCTAAATCAAAACAAGAAAGGAGAAAAATCAGGCTAAGCAGTGATTGAAGTTAAGCGGAAAAAGGACCTAAAAAGTCCAAGGAAGGGGAAAATATGACCCATGAAATTGCTTTGATTTTCGTTATGGCAGGGTTCTTAGGAGCAATATTCAAGTTCCTAAAACAGCCCATGATACCGGCATTAGTTTTAGCCGGTATTGTTCTAGGGCCGCTAATGTTTAACTGGATTGGCCACCCGGAACAAATCAACGAACTATCAGAATTTGCAGTTGTGGTTATGTTGTTTGTCATTGGGGCAGAGATGGATATTACTCGCCTCAAAAAACTTGGAGCAGTTGCCATCTTAGGTGGCACCATACAAGCGACAATCATCTTGGCACTAGGTTTTGGCCTAGGAAAGCTGGTTGGACTAAACAACATTACTGCTACCTACCTTGGAATTGCTGCGAGCTTTAGCTCGACCATGGTGGTTGTTAAAATCTTGGGTGAGAAATATCAACTCAACAGCTTATACGGCAAGATTGTAGTTGGTACGCTTATCATTCAAGACGTCTTGGCAATTTTTGCCTTGTCCATAATGGCCACTATTGACGACTTTAGTCCCCAAAAACTAGTAACGACTATTTTTGTCGCTTCGGGTTTTATCCTGCTTGTAGTTTTAGTCGGTAGCAAATGGATTTACCCGAGACTATTTGGCTTTGCGGCCAAAGAACGAGAAACTCTTTTTCAAGTGGCAATGGCCCTGGTTTTTGGCGTAGCTTTGCTTGCCCACCAGCAACATCTGTCGCTTAGCGTTGGTGCATTTCTAGTTGGCCTTGGTATTTCCAATATGGCCTACCACCACGAAATCATCGGCGACATGAAAGCCATGAAAACTTTTTTCACTATCCTACTGTTTACCTCGCTGGGACTACAATTAGCTCCTAACACAGGCGAAATTGCAGGCAGTGAAAACGGTTTTTCAGCGCTAATGACAGTAATGTCTGAAAGCGTTTGGATGATTGTTGGCTTCACTATTCTAGGAATTGTGATAAAGCCATTAATCATTATGGCAATAGTAGCCTGTTTCGGCTACAAAAAGGCCACCTCTTTCAAGACAGGGCTTTCTCTGGGGCAATTTTCTGAATTCAGTTTAGTACTGATTGCTCAGGGAATTATTTACGGCCATCTCGAGCATACGATTCTACCGCCAATAATCATGGTAACCGTTTTAACCATGACGGTTTCGTCCTACACCATTAAGTGGAACGACGGGATTTTCAAACACTTCGAACGCTGGTTTGGCTGGCTGGAAAAGTTAGCCGTTATAAAGCAGGACGAGTTCAAAACTGAATACGACGGATCAAAAAAATCGAATTACGAAATTGTGTTGTTTGGCTGCGGCAGTGGGCTGGGGATGATAATTGAAGCATCAATGCGCGAAGCCCAACTAAACTACGTAGCAGTGGATAACGATCCAGAAGTTATCCGCAGACTTCACAACGACGGCTGCCAGCGTTACATTTTCGGTAATGCCACTAGCCATGAAGTTTGGGAAGAACTTGATTTAAGCAAAGTACATACCGTAATTACGGTAATTGACGATCATCGGGATGTTGAGTTCATAATCAACCATGTTAAACATGCAAATCCCGAAACAAACATCGTCACCATTATAGACGAACTAGATGAAGCTGTCGCGCTGTATGACAAAGGAGCCCACCTAGTAGTGGCGCCTCATATGATTACAGCCCAACACTTGCTTTCGTCTAATCCTGAACTTGGTTGTACTTTGAGTGAAATTCTTCAGGATTGTCATCTAGTACGCGAAAGAGGTCAAGCGCACCGGGCATCTCTAATAGAAGAAGGGCTTGGCGCTATAACTGCGATGCTAAAACTAGCAACAGTTGTTGATGACCCTGAACCAGAAGATGACCAAGAACAAGCAATGCAGGAAGCCTAGACCAAAACGGGATAAGGGAGGAATATCCAATGAAAGATTCGAGTACTACCCAAGTTCAGATCACGCCGGACATGACTGTTGAAAGCCTCATTAAGCTACACGATCTGATGCGAGAGGTCTTTGTGAGCTACGGTATCACCGGCTGTGCCACATGCTGCATGGCCAAAAATAAGACCATCGCACAAGTCTGTTCGACGTTTGAAATCAACCAAGACGATTTCATCGCCGCTTGCCAAAGCGTTTTGGACAGCGGGCAGTAAGCCAACAATTGTAGTCCAATAGCCTAAAAGGCAAAAATTAGTTCATTAGATAAGGAGGTTAAAAAAGTAAAAAAAACGCGGGAGCCACAGAAGTAGGAGCCCGCTTTTTTCTTTTGTAAAAAATTATTATTTGAATTCTTTTAAAAACTTGGTAAGGTCTACTTTTTCTACTTTTTGTTTTACTAAGGGCTGTTTTGAAATCTGAGGCAATTGACTTTCATAACTTTCACGTTCTTCTTGGTATAAAACGCCAATAGGCAACTTTTTAGTCTCCCCTGCTTTTTTATATGCTTCGAGTTTATCAGTTGGTTTGTATTTTGTTTCTTCTAGTTTATAAGTATTTTGACGATATTGTTCACGGATATTTTTATCATTAAAAATTACACAAGGTTGCAAAACATCTACCAAGGAAAATCCTTTATGTGTAATAGCCTGTTTAAATAATTCAGTTAAATGCTTAATTTCATCGGCATAACCTTGGGAAACAAAAGTTGCTCCGCAAGTAATGGCAACCTGCAGACCATTAAATGGGTGTTCAATTAAACCTTCTGGGGTTGATTTAGTTTCTACTCCGGTTTTTGTAGTTGGTGAAGCCTGACCGGTAGTAAGACTATAACGATGATTATTGTGAACAATATAAGTTATATCGATATTACCACGGCAAGTGTGAACAAAATGATTTGTACCTTCTCCATAGCCGCCACCGTCACCTGAAATGGCAATTACTTTTAAGTCGTGGTTGGCAAGCTTAACTGCATAAGCAACTGGAAGCGGTCGGCCATGCAAACTATGAAAGCCATACAAATTATGCCAGTTAGCACCATTACCACAACAGCCAATGTCAAAAGACATTACTACTTGATGAGGTTCTAAACCAAGTTCAGCTAAGGCTTTTCTTAAAGCTGTCCAAATACCAAAATTACCACAGCCTGGACACCAGGTTGGTTTAATTTTTGTCATGAAATCTGTTTCTTTTGCCATAGCTATTTTAAATTATTAACACTTTCAATAATTTCTTCTGGGAAAAATTGAGCTGTATTATATTTTGTTAAACACTCATCTACTTCAATGCCAGTTGCTTCTCGTAAAATGTTAGTAAACTGGCCGGTTTGGTTATTTTCAATTGAAACAAGTTTTTTAACATTCTTTACTTTTTCTCTCATACCTTCTTCTGAAAGTGGCCAAGGACATGATACGTGAATATAATTAACATCTTTTAGATATTTTAAAGCTTCAAGAACAGGCCCTTTAACAGAACCCCAACCAATTAGGGTAACTTTGGCCTGAGCTGGACCAAAAAGTTCTGGTTCAGGGAGATCTTCAAATAAACCAGGCATTTTAGCAGCGCGCTTTTCTACCATTAGATTTCTAATTTCTGGAGTAAAGCCTTCAATAGAAAAACCAAACTCATCATGGTCGTCGCTATTGGCAATATGAACTCCGCCTTTTTGGCCTGGAATAGCACGAGGAGAAACACCAGTCTTGGTATTTAAATATCTTTTATACTCTTTAATTTTTGCTAAATCTTTTTCGCTTAATAACTCCCCTCTCTCAATTTCAAATTTAGATAAATCAGGTTCGGCAATAGATTGATGACCTTCTGAAATATATTTATCAAGTAAAATTATTACGGGCACTTGCCATTTTTCAGCTAAGTTAAAAGCTTGAGGAGTTAGATAAAAAGCTTCTTGAGGATCACCTGGTGTTAAAACTATTCTAATAAATTCACCATGGGCTGCATGAGTAACATAAGATAAATCTCCCTGTTCGGTCCAAGTAGGAACGCCGGTTGCAGGACCAGGACGCTGAGACATTGCAATAACAACTGGGGTTTCGGTAATACCAGCTAAAGATAATCCTTCATTCATTAAGGCAAAGCCACCACCGGAAGTAGCAGTCATAGATCTGACTCCGGCAAAGCCACCGCCAATTGCCATATGAATTGCAGAAATTTCATCTTCTGGATGTTTAACAATCATACCTGATTTTTCAGACCAAGCTGCAAGATTATGAAGAATTGAAGAAGCAGGAGTCATAGGATAAGCAACAAAAAACTTACAGCCACCAGCAACTGCACCTAAGGCAACTGTGTCGTTTGCAGTAACAACAATCGACTCTTCTGAATTTTTTTGAGGTTTAAGATTATAAGGAAAGTCGTCGGGATTTAAATTATCTTTAGCATATTTATAACCAAACTCAGCAGCAGTAATATTCATGTCAACTACTTCTTTTCCTTTGTCAGCAAAGACATCATTAATAACCTCTTTTAAAATATCTAAATCATAATCTAACAAGGCAGTACAAGCTCCAGTGATAATAATATTTGCAGCAATCGGCTTAATACCTGCATCTTTGGCTAATTTAGTTAAAGGTAAAGAATATGCTTTTTTGCCTTTAATTTTCTTTTTATCTATTTCAAACTTATCGCTATCATATAAAATAACGCAATCGTCTGACATATCTGGCAGACAATAATCAAAGGCAGATTCAGTTAAAGCAATAAGTAGCTGATTTTTTTTATAAATCGAGGTAACTGGATCAGTACCTATGCTAACTCGATAAGTTACTAAGCCGCCACGAATCCTAGAAGGATATTCTGAACTGTCAAAAGTAAAAAGACCACCTCGAGCGCAAGCCTTAGTAAAAATAAGGCCTGCTACTTGTTGGCCGCCTCCAGCTTCTCCACCAATTTTCCAAGTAAAAACTTTATTTTTCATACTTTAATATTTTAGCACAAAGAAAAAAATAAAAAAAGTTTATATTAATACTGCAAAATCATCTTAGGTTCCTTAGCTTTTTCAAATTGATGACAAATTATTTTTTCAATATTATAAGTTCCATATTTCGGCGCTTCTACAAAACCCTGCATAGCAGCTTCGGCAAACCAGCCACTATTTACCCAGTCAAAAAGCCACTGGTCGCAATGAATAGGGTCAAACTGACTTGCAGCCGCGCCAATAGTTCTAAGCCATTTACGGTTGAAATGTTCCTGAGAACCAATTGGCGGCGACATTACAATAGGAATACCCAGGGCACAATAAAAACTAAGTTCAGAGGGCTTAGTCCATAAAATGTCAGTTGTTTTTAAAGCAATGTTAAATTTTTTAAAATAATCATTTTTGTTGTCGGAAAATATAATCTCTATTCCTTTACCAATCTCATTTTTTAAACCAATTTCTTTTGCAGCATCGCGGAAAAATTTACTCACATTATTATGAATTCCAGCAACCAAAACCACTTTAATTTTTTTATTTAAAATATCATTTTTTAAACTTTTAACTATAGAAGCACCAATTTCCCTTTGAGCTCCTGCTCCACCAACTGCAAACATTAAAGTTAAAGGATGGTTTGATTTTTTAGGTAAACGCTTTATGCCTAAATATTTTTCTACAACATTATTATAACGTTTCCAATAATGCTGTTGGGGATCTAAATTAATCAATCTTTGAATTAAATCTTTTTTAGCAATTTCTAATTTTTTACCGGTATTTTCTGAAGGCAATGGAAAACCAGTTAAAAATATTTTCTCACTAGGAACACCATAAAGTTTAAGTCTTTCAACTGTTCGGTAGCTTGAGGCAAAATAATTAATTCGGCTTGATGATGGCAATTTAGGCGCCCAAGCCCGGTTGATATCCGTATCAGTTGTTAGACAATAAATTTCTCCAGGGTAATCCCAGACTTCAGCCATAAAGGCTGGGACAAAAAATGTAGTAATTAAAGGCAGTGGATTTTTACTTAATTTATTAATCAAGTGTTTCCCCCACTCCCCTTTTTCAATCATCTGATAAATCTGACGGGTTTGGATACTCATTTTAGATAAATCTCGCTTTGGATAAAATTTAGGAATTTCTTGCATCTTATCATAAAAATTCCAGACCAATTTGCCAATTATTGGAAAACGTTTAAAACGAGAAATTGCCTCGTAAAATTTACGACTTTCTTTCCAAATTTTTCTGTCACGAATTGGAATACCCGGATAAGTATTAGCAGTAATTATTTCGTCTTTATAGGCTAAGTACTTTAAGGGGTAAGAAGCCCGTTGATGGCCATAGCCCATGTCAACAGAAACAATCCAGGCTTTAGTTGATTTTTTTTGATTTTCTTTTTTCATTTATTTTTTTGTCTTTTATTTTTTGACAAACAAAGTCTGAGTAGGATAAGCAAAATCAATTTTTGCTTTAGCAAATTGATTAAAAATTTCTAAATTAATCTGTTGGCGCAAGTCCATATATTCAGCAAAGTCGGCTGACTTAACGAAAAAGACCACTTCATAATTCAAACTAAAATCTCCGTATTCTTTAAAGTGACAACGATCAAATTCAACTCCCTGGATCGGATCAACAATGTTTTTTATTATTTCTGGAATTTGAGCTAGCTTTTTAGCATCAGTTTCGTATGTAACACCAAGATTAAAAACAACTCGGCGCTCTTCCATTTTTTTAAAGTTTTGAATTCTAGCAGAAGTTAGTTCTTTATTTGAAATAACTAACTCTTCACCCTGAAGGGTTCTAATACGAGTGGTTTTAAGACCAATTTTTTCAACGTTTCCCATATCAGCTCCAACAACAATAAAATCCCCTACCTTAAAAGGTTTATCAATATAGATTGAAAAAGAAGAAAAAATATCCGATAAAATATTTTGAATAGCTAAGGCAACAGCAATACCACCAATTCCTAAAGAAGCAATAATTGAGGTAACATTAATTCCTAAATTTGCTAAAACTATAAGAATACCTAAAACCCAAAGTAAAATTTTAACAATCATGCTAGCAGCTTTAACCATAGCCTGACTGTGTTCCTTATCTTCTTCTGATTCAATCTTAGCTAAATATTTTTGAACAAAATAATCAGAAAGTTTTGCTAAACCTTGAATTATTTCATAAACAATCACGATAATGAATAATGCTTTGATTGCTTGCTGAGCTAATTCTGGAATAACTAAACTTTTAACACCAAAATACAAGGCAATAAAAAAATAAAATGGAGGCTTTACTTTACCAAAAATTTCGATCAAAGTATCATCAAAATCATTTTTAGTTTTTTTGGCTAGTTTCCTTAGTCGCCCAATAATGACTATTTTCACAATCTTTAAAACAGCCATTAGAAAAACAAAAATTAAAAAAGCTAAAGTATAATCGTAAGCAGAGTTAGCCATTATTTCATAATTTTTAAGTGAATCTAATAAAGTAGTCATAGAAAAATCAAATTAATATTTTTATTATTATAACAAAAAATCGCCGATTAGGCGATTTTTTGTTAATAAATCCTAGTAGATTATAAAATAGAATCTTTAGCTGCTTTAGCAACTCGGAACTTAACAACAGTTTTAGCAGGAATCTTAATTTCTTCACCAGTAGCAGGATTTCGACCCATTCTAGCTTTTCGGTTTTTCTTAACTAATTTACCAACACCAGGGATTGTGAATTCACCATTAGCTTTGACTTCTGAATAAGCCAACTCAACAAGAGTGTCCATGAAACTAGCAACTTCTTTTTTGCTCATTTCAGTCTTTTCTGACAAAGCTGTGAGCATTTGAGATTTGGTCATTTTAGCCATAATTTTTGGTTTTAAATGTTATTTATTATAAATTACTACTTAGATTATATACTATTTATTAAAAAAAGCCAATATTTAAAGGGTTATTGAGAAATACAACTCTGGGCTTTCAAAAAATCCATAACTCCTGGTTCTGATTGCCCTGACTTAATTTCAGCTACCCGATCTGCACCCAGCTTATCGGTAAAACAACTTTCCATGGCTGGTGTAATTTCTGTTGGAAGTTTTGCCGGGTCAATTCCAAAATTCTCCAGAGTATCTTCCTGATCTTTTGAAAGTAATGGATGTTTATCTGTACTAGCTGAACTTCCAGAAGAAGAACTACTAGAATCATTAAGACTAATACTATTATCGGATAACAGAAATGGTTTAATCTGTATATAAATATAAATACCTAAACTAACAAGACCAATTAAAGCTAATAAAATAATAATCAGCAGCACGACAATAAGTTTTTTCATAATAATATTAATTATTTTTTGACTTTTTTAAAAATTTTTATACCAACAACAAAAAATATAATTAAAATTACAATAAAAATTAATTTATTGAAATCTCCAAAACCTTTTTTTAAATACTCTGGCCCTGGAGGATTTACAACATAAACATTTGAATTATTTTCTAAATTTTTGTTTGGATTATTTAAATCTTCAATTACTACTTCAGGAACTTCAAACTCGGGAGTAATTTGCTCAACTACATCTTCATCCTGATCAACTTTAGTAAAAGTATCAGGCTCTTGGTCGTAATCAGTATCAATTACTTCTAAATCTAAAAAGCCTTGGGAATCATACCTAAGCCATAAATCATTTTTGCCATCATTATTAGTATCAAAAACTGATAATACAATATTGCCTTCAAAATAATAAGAAACAAAACCATCTTCTACCTGATCTACTTGATCATAATCTATTTTATAATCACCAAATTCAACTGTCCCCTGCTGATCTTTTAAAGCTAAGGCAGGCAAAGCAAAAATAAACCCTAAAATAACTAATATAAAAATTTTATAATTATTCTTCATAATTTTCTTTTTGTTTAAGACAGCTATCTTCAAGCATTTGTTTGACCCTTTGTTTTTCTTTAGCTTCCCAGGCGGCGAAACTAGCTTCTAGTTCTTTTATTTTATTTTGATTGTCTAATAGTTTTTTACGCCTTTTAGCATTTTCCTTATAACTCTCAGCTAAAGAATGTTCGACTATATTTTTAACAATGTATTGATCCTTTAATATCGCAACTTCTTCAGGTGTAATATCAGCAGAAGGTAGAATTGCAGCACTAGTTTCCGTCATAACTTTATTAACAATACTTTTTGGATCGCCTAAATTTTCTAAAGCCTCAATAGCAACGCTTAACCCTCCGGAAGCAGCTTTACCAGTAACTGAGTTGGTATCTATTGCTAACGAAGAATCACTCGGAACTAAACCGCGAACAGTACTAATTGCTGCTCCAAGTCTTTTTATATTTTCTGTACCAGTTAGAATACTCTCGTAAGATTTTCCCGCTCCCCAACCGTTTTTAATAGTGGTATAAGTAATATAACTAAGACGTAAAGTAGCTTTAACCAGGTTGGCTTTTAAGTTTTTAGCCAAGGCATTTCTAAACTCACGGACTTCTAAACGAAGCTGACGATCAATCTCCATATCGCGTTGAAGCTTAAAATTCTCAACTTTAAGAGAAATTATTTGATCTTGAAGCTTTAAACCACTTTGAGCTTCCCAGCTTCTTGATTCAAAAGGAATTCTGTTGTCAAAATCTGAATACTTCATCCAGTCTTGTGAGAATTGATCTTCGTTTATACTACAGTCATTATTAAAAGGACCATCTGGCTTAAATTCTCCTTCTTCTTGTTCATCTTCATCTTCGTCTTCCTCGGCAGCTATACATTTGTTACCTTTTCTATAATAAGGCTCGTTGCAATATTCACATTTACCATTTTCGTGATATATACCCCCTTGCTGTCTGCAATCATCTTTAAATTTGTTCATTCTGTAATCCAACCATCTGCTATATTCGGCTCGAATATAGCTATTAGCACCAGCGCTACTTAAGCCAACAACATCACAGTATTCATTATGAAAAGCACACTTGCAATATTGAAAATTCATTATAATTCCACAAAAATCATCTTTAATACTAGGTTTTTTAAATCGAGTAGTTTTACTTCTAGTACAGCCACTTAGAGTAAATAAAAAAGCCCCTATACAAAGGCTTAAAACAGTTATTTTCAGAACTTTTTTCATAATAATATAATTCTTACAAAACTAACTAAAAAAGTCAAACAAAAATACCCACACTTTTGTGGGTATTTTTGTTTTTATATAATAGGCTTAAAATCTTCCAGAAGGTCTGCTGGTTGTTGAATCACTCATTTCATTTCCACTCTCATCTTCAATTGTTCCACCGGTTTGAGTTGTTGTGCCTAAATCTTCTTCTGAAACCCAAATACTACTTCCACCTGTTATAGTAACCGTTAACTCTTCTCCATTAGAACTTAGATCAAGACGTGAAGTAAAAGTACCAGCGCTATTAACTGAACCGACATCAAATATACAAATACCTTCCACCACAAATGCACCAGCGCTAAATACATTAACACCACCAGTTATAGAATAAGGTACACCAGTAACATAATCCCCGGCTTCTAAATCATCATTTATTGATTCAGGTTCAATGGATTCATTGAAAGTAATTGTAACCGTATCACCAACATCAATATAACCGCTAGTTCCTCCGTTATCAATTTCTACATCAACAATATAAGGATTACCACTGTCGTCTCCGCTATCATTATCTCCACCAAAAGTTCCAGTTGGGTCAGAGATACTTGAATCGCTATCCATGGCATTTCCGTCATTATCTTCTACTGTTCCGCCAATCTGAGCAGCATCGCCAAAATCCTCATCAGTTATTTCTACATCAGTTCCACTGGTTAAAGTAATAGTTAATTTTTTACCAGTAGAATTTAAGGCTAATTTAACAGTAAAGGTTTCTGAATAATCAACTGAGCCCATATCAAAAGAAGCAATTTCATTTATTGAAACTTTACCAGAAGAAGAAACTCTAACACCGCCTGGCTCTGAATACGAAACTCCAGTAACGTAGTCACCTTCCTCTAAATCTTCATTGATTGATTCTGGGTCAAGAGATTCATTAAAAGTAAGAACTATGTAGTCTTGAGTATCTATATAACCACTAGAACCACCGTTATATACTTCAATCGAAGTAATATATGGATTACTAGAATCATCACTGCCGTCATCATAATCTCCGCCAAAAGTTCCAATTGGATCAGCAATACTTGAATCATTTTCCATTTCATTTCCATCTAGATCTAAGACGGTTCCGCCGGTTTGCCTGGCATTATCTAAATCTTCTTCAGTAATTTCAGCATCATCAGTTCCGGTTAAAGTAATGGTTAATATTCTACCGGTTGAATTTAAAGCAAGTTGGACAACGAATTCTTCGTCGTAGGCAACGTCACCAACATTAAAAACTGCAATATCGGTAATAATTAATTCACCAGCTGAAGTAACGCGAACACCGCCAGTTTCTGAATATAAAACAGTGTTAACATAGCCATCTTCTTCAAGATCGTCATTGATTGATTCTGGGTCTATTGGCTCACTAAAAGTAATAATAATTTGGTCATCTTGATCGATGAAACCTTCATAGCCTCCATCGACAGCTTCAATTTCTGTTATATATGGATCACCACTGGCATCACCAAGGCTACCACCAAAAGTACCGGTTGGGTCAGAGATACTTGAATCACTTTCCATTTCATCACCGTCTAAATCTTTGATAACTCCGCCGGTTTGGCTGGCATCTTCTAAATCTTCTTCGGTAATTTCTACGTCGCTGCCACTGGTTAAAGTAATTTCTAAAACTTTACCGCTAGAACTTAAATCTAACTTAACGGTGAAAGTTTCTGAATTATCGACTGAACCCATATCAAAAGAAGTAATCTCGTTAATTGTAACTTTTCCTGAAGAAGAAACTCTAACGCCACCAGTATTTAAATATGAAACTCCAGTAACATAGTCACCTTCCTCTAAATCTTCATTAATCGATTCTGGGTCTATTGGCTCAGAAAAAGTAATAATTATTTGATCATCAACATCTATATAACCATCTTGGCCATCATTTACTACCTCAATTGAGGTAATATAAGGACTTTCACTTTCTACTCCTCCAAAACTACCGGTTGGATCATTTATAGTTGAATCACTAATCATGGCATTACCATCTAAATCCTTAATAACTCCCCCGGTTTGACTAGCATCGTCGAAATCTTCTTCGGCAATTTCTACATCACTACCACTGGTTAAAGTAATAGTTAAAGCTTTACCATTTAAACTTAAAGCAAGTTTAACTCTAAAATTCTCAGAATAATCAACTGATCCCATGTCAAACTCAGCAATATCGTCAACAATTACTTTTCCAGATGAAGTCACTATAACTCCGCCAGTTTCTGAGTGGGAAACGTCAGTAACATAGTCACCAGCTTCTAAATCTTCATTGATTGTTTCTGGATCAATTGCTTCGCTAAAATTAATAGTAATAGTATCGTCAACATCTATGTAGCCTTCTTGGCCACCATTAGCAACTACTATGGAAGAAATATACGGGTTACCTGTACTACTAGCATCATCATCGTCATCATCATCATTAATAGACCCATAACACTGACGGGCGAACACAGAAACAGCAGAAGCATTAGGGGAAACCATATGACACCTACCTGTTCTAGCTTTTTTTGCATGGCCTAGAGCTAAACCATGATTTCTTTCAATACTATCAACATTATCAACTTCATCGTCTGGATCGTAATCTGATAAGCTATCAATTGGATCACCAATACTATAATTAACAAAAAATGAATCTGGTACATCGTCTACTAAAAGATTCCAATTTTCACCATAAAGAGATTTTGCTAAATTCTCAGTTTTAATCCAGCGCAATATTCCGTTTTGTGAAACAGCATAAATTTTTGGATCAGTTTGGATTTTGACTAATAATACCCCTGGACGATAAACGACATTACCTACTAAAGGAATATCATTTAACTCATCGCGAGTTAAAGTCATTACATCATCAAAATCTAAAAACCATGTTTTATATGTCTTTTCATTAGGAAAAACATAACGTGTTCCTTCTGAAGTAACATAATAAAGGCTGGTCAAACCATCAATTTTAACTAGCTTACCACTGTAATCGTTTTTTGCCTTTGCAGAGGCTGCAAAAGAAAAACAAGAAGACAACACAAAAACAGCGGCAACGCTTAAAGAAATAATCTTTTTTGCCATATTTTTTTATTCAATTAATATTAATTTATTAAAGTATTTGTTTATATTATAACACAATTACTTACACTAGTTAAAAAAGACACTACAATTATTTTAGATATTGAGAATATTCTGCAATACCGCAGGCTGATAGCTTAGCGCAACCCATTGGCGTATTAGCTTCGGCTTCTTTAATGCAAGACAGGGTTTTTTCTGACCAATTTTGGCACTCATTAAAGCAAGTATTATAAGCTTCGTTGCCGTCTTGCTGGGTTGCGTCATCAGCCATTAAAGCACAGCGTTTATATTTATAGCAGGCTTCTGAGCAACCGTAGTTTACTTCTTTTTCAGGAATATATTCAATAATACTATTATCTTCTTCTTCCCTGCAGTATGGTTCTTGAGAACTAACTGACTCACACTTAGTTGCCTTAGCCATACATTCTAAGGTGTCATCAGTCCAAGAGGTACATTTTTGTTCACAAAAATCAGTATCTAGAATTGAATCACCGTACCAAATGTCTTGAGCTTCTAGCTCTACAATATCATCCATACAAATGTCTTGAATTTTATTATGACAAATTTCAAAACAACTAGGCAATTCTTTGTCGTCGTTATACATTTCGATATCATCGCGTAAATTAGGATTATTATCGAAACGATTCTCGTGTTGAAGACCTGTCTTATTACCCTGGCAACCTGCTAAAAGTAATAAAAAAACAATTACAATAAGTTTTTTCATGATATTTTAACTTTATTATTAAGTAAAATTACAATTCCTTTAGTAGCAATACCAACTAAACCTCCAAAAATAAAAAATCCGCATAGTATTAAAACAAAAGGAGTGATACTGGATAAACTAGAAATCGGACAATGTGGGCCGTAATTATAATTAAAACACTCAATTGCCTGAATAACAACTACAAAAATGAAACTAGTAAAAAAAGAACCTGATATCACTCCGGGTAAAAAAGCATAACTTCGGTGTTTATCCTGAACAAATGCCATTAAGGCTCCAGAAATTATTGGGATCATTATAATTTGGGCGCCCCAAAGGAATTTAAAAAAATTTGCATTGAGATATAAAAATACCATAAACGCCAAAGCAATTGAAGAGACTAAAAAAACTTTTTTCATGAAATCATTATAACACAAAAATACTCGACTTTATGTCGAGTATTTTTGGCAGGCCACGTCGTTCGCGAACGACGTGTCTCGTCGGTCGAGACCGACAAGACGTGGCAGGGCATCGTGGAAGATGTTAGAACTGCAATTCAGTGCAATCAGGGATTAATTTACATTCCGGATTTAAGGGCTTACGCCCAGTGCTAAATCTACCCCTTTCTCTCGACCTATAAGTCAGTAACTAAATGTTCCATGTTATATGTTCTATGTTCCATGATCTACCTAAACGTCAACCAGCCCGGCTTGAAAATCAGCAAAATCCAAAATAAAAACCTATATCTTTTCCGCAAGTCGTTCTTTAACTTTCTTGACCACATCATCAATCGTCCAGTTAGATTTAACCAGATAGTAAGCGGGCTCGTCTTCAGCAACGCTTTTATTTATCTTCTCATCATCAGCAGTAAGGTTTGTCAGTAATATAATCGGAACGTTTCTGCCCCAAGTATTTTCTTGCCGCAATTTTTTCATCATTGTCAATCCATCCATTTTTGGCATCACAATGTCTAAAAGGATAATATCGGGTTGTTTTTGGAGTGCGATTTCAAGACCTTTTTTGCCATCTCTCGCCTGAAGCGAAACAAAACCTTCTCGTTGAAATTTATCCACCAGTGCCTTAAGTTGGGATAACTCATCTTCAATAATTAAAATTGTTTTTTGAGTATTGGGCATAAAAAAATCGATTAATTAGTTAGATTGAAGAGCTTCATTCATGATAATACCCAGTTTTCTTAGGGAAAGATTTGATTTTAATAGATACTGTGTTACGCCGAGATTTTTTGCGGTTTCAATGTCCTGTTGTTGTTCTAAATTTGAAAGAATAATAACCGGCGTATTTTTCTTAAGTTTATATCGGATTTCCTCTAACACATCAAACCCATTTTTTTCCGGCATGACAATATCTAACAGTACCAGCCGAGGATCTATTGCTTTAAATTTTTCTATTGCTTCAAGGCCGTTGCGTGCCGTTACCACCTTGTAGCCTAAACTGCGCACATAATCCTTAAGGGCTTCTAATTGCGACTTTTCATCTTCAACGATGAGTATTTTTTCTGGCATAATATTGACTTAAAAATAAAGCTTTGGGAAAGATTGGATATATCCAGTATACCATAATCACCAGCCAAATAAAATTTATCAACAAAAGCAGATTTCCCCCATAAACCACTAAATGATAAATAGTGGCGATGACGCCGATCAAAATAAATATCATTTGGGGCAAAACCAGGACCGGATGAAAAAACGGATTTTTCTTTTTCTCAGTGACAACGTATCTCGGTTTCTTATAAATAAGCGCTTGAATTATAGCTTTAAAATAGACCGGAAACAAGGCCGTCCACATCCGGCTAGAACTGTCTCCTTGGCCCAAAGTGTTATATAATTTCAACGCAAAATAAAATGATGGGATCTTTAAAATAACATACCAAATCGTCGCATTTATGATGGGAATATTGGTGGCTAAAGAATAAAAGTTAATGACATAAATACCGGGGATAATTAAACCGCTAATGATATAAATATAGCCCATTTCAAAATAGTGAAAAAATTGCCTGACGGTTAATTTTGTCTGATAGACTTTGGGCAATTGATAAAAAAATAATCGAAGCGAATCAAGCGCCCAGGTACCGCGCTGCTTATAAATCACTGCTAAATCTGAAGGGGCGTCGCCTTTGGTATAAGATTGTGAAATATAAAGCGTTTTGTACCCCTGAGCGTTCAACATATAAGTGGTGTATAGATCTTCCACAATATTCCACTCTTGAAACCCGCCGATTTCTTGCAGGGCCGAACGCCGATAAATCACACCGGAGCCACAACTAACACCACTGTCATCAGCGTTTTTTCCGGATTGCATATAGCCATAGAAAACATGATCGTGATTAAAATCGTTGATTGGAGTGTTAAATTGCTGCCGCGTCGCGACTAAAGCCACTTTCGGATCAGTAAAATAGCCTAAAAGATCATCAAAAATTTTTGGCATCACGATTTGGTCGGCATCTAGGGCGAGGATGAAATTTCCCACCGAATTTTGAAACGCAAAATTGAGCGTCGCGCCTTTAAAAGCCTTACTCTGCCGGTCTGGCCGCACCAAATAACCGACGCCGTATTTTTTGGCCAGTTGTTTTATTTCCAATCGATCCCCGTCATCAATAATATATATTCGTTTATTCGGAAAAATAATTTTTTTGGCTGCCGCCAGAGTTTCGTTCAGCATTTCAACTGGCTCATTTTTGGTGGGAATAAAAATATCAACAAATACGCGCGTAGAATAATTTCCCCCCAAAATTTGATATTTTCTGGTCCAATGATTATAAATAAAAAGAACAATTAGAAGGTAAATCAACAGCTCAAAAATAAAAAGAGCGACACTGATAAAATTTATTATATGCGTCGCCAGCCAGACTAAATAGATTAATCCGGAAACCCCAGCATAAATTGCTAATTTTCTAAAATTATTCATGGCTAGAAATAAGATGCTTGGTACCCCTATTCTTTTGCACTCCCTCAACCGGTAATATTATAAAAAAAGTGGAACCTTGATTTTCTTTTGATTTAAACCAGATTTTGCCCTGACAATAATCGACAATTAGTTTAACCAGATAAAGCCCCAACCCGCTGCCGTCAGTATCTTTTAACTTGATATTATCCGCCCGGAAAAGCTTAGTAAATATCTTAGCCTGCTGGGCTTTGGGTATACCGTAGCCCGTATCGGACACAGTAACGACTAAACTGTCATTAGGAATTATTTGTGAGTCCAGTCGCTCACCATGGTGTTTTAAATCAAACATGATCGTAATTAAACCACGCGCCGGCGTGTATTTCACGGCGTTGGAAACAAGATTTTCCAAGATAATCTGAAATAGTCTCGGATCAAACGATACCGAAAGATCATTTTTTATATTTTGGATTACTCGTAATTGTTTATCTTTTATTGACAATTGTAGTTCTTTTATTATTTCACCAGCCAGTTTAGAAAGATTAGTCAGTTTCGGCTCGACAGCCAAAGTTCTCGCTTCCATTCTTGATATATTTAAAAGACCGTTGACTAAGGAAATCATTCGCTGATTATTCTGATAAACTTCTTTGAGATACTTCTTCTGCTTGGCTGTCAAGGATCCCACTTCTTGGTTAAGTAGCATCTCCAAATACCAATTCATGGCTGTTGGCGGGGTGCGCAACTGATGCGAAGCTAAAGAAATGAATTCAGTTTTAGCTTTGTCAATCTCTTTTTCTCTGGTGATGTCACGAAAAACATCAATTGCGCCGATAATTTCATGGCCTACTCTTATCGGCGCAACCGCTATGGCCACGGGAAATTTACTACCGTCTTTTCGAGTATAAAAATAAGCTGGACCGATAGTAGTAGTAGTAGTAGTAGTAGTAGTAGCTTTACCCTTAAGAGCAAAGGAAATTGGGCGTTCTGTGTCAGATATCAAATTTCCTTTTTCATCTGATATCGGGCATACCTCTTCAAGCAATATACCCATTGCTTGCTTAGCATTCCAGCCCAGCATCCGCTCGGCTGCCTCATTTATGAGTATAACTTTCCTATCCTGATCAGTTGCCACCACGCCATCGCCGATCGAGGCAAGCATTGCTTCATCTTTAGCTTTAGCTTCATCTAGCGCTTTTTTCTCAACCTTAAGATCTTCAAGCACATTTCGAGCGGCCAGATTCGCATTTTCCAGCTTTTTATGTGCCCGCTCGGCCTCGGTAGTATCGGAAAAAAAACCAACATTACATCTATTGCCATCTACAATCGTTAATGCAGCGCTAATGTCAGCATTAAATACGGTGCCATCTTTACGAAGGCATGGAAGACTTACCTTTATTTTTTTGCCCTGGGCTTGGGCTTGAAACTCAGACAGCACAAGATCCAAGAACTTTTTGGGATGAATGTCCATCACACCTAACTGCAAAAACTCTTTTTTTGTATATCCAAACATCTTGCACGCGGCCGGATTGACAAAACGAAACTGCTTTGTTTGTAGATCAGCCACAATTATTCCCTCTGAAGCGCCGGTAAATAGCGCCTTGTACCTAATTTCTGATTGCTTTAACACATCGGCGATCTCAGCCTTTTCTTTGGCTACTACTGCCAGCTTGTGCCTGATAGTTTCCTTTTCTTTGGCTACTACAGTAAGTTGTTTTATTTTGAGAATAAGTTTCTGCTCTAACGCCGTAGACTTATGTCTAATCCTTTTCTTTTTCTTGCTCAAGACTTTAATCTTGTGAGTCACACTATCGGCTGCAGAAATACTATTTTTTTTCTTTATCTTTTTAGACATTTTTTATCATGTTTCAATAGTAAACTAAGAACATTATCTCTGCCTTACTCGTTGAAAAATATTTAAGGCTTCTAATCTAGCTTATAAGTGTTATTTCCCATTACCATTTTTCTTTTTCCCATTACCATTTTTCTTTTTGCCGTTGCCGTTTTTAACTCGCTTTTTTAAATCCTTAATTTCTTCCTTAAGTTCCACCATTTTTAATTCTCTCCCAACCATGCTTTCATTTGTCTCCTCCAGTTCTTTAATTTTATCTTCAAGTTCTTTTGTCTTAGCTACTACTTTTTTTTCCATTTCATTTGAATAATTAGCTAGTTTATTCTCAATCTCTTTTCTAAAAGTTATATCTTCAATAGCTAATATAATTAATTGTACTTGATCTATCTGTCTAGCATTAAGCAACATCGTTTTTTCTCCGATTTTCTCAAAAACATGTGTTACTTGATAATCTTTTACCACCTTTTTATTGGGCAAAATATTTTCCAGCAATTTTTTCAGTTCAGGTACATTTCATTGGCCATTACCCAATTCATAAAGAGATTCGCCCTCAGTTTTTTTTGGTGTAACCTTAAAGTTTCGGTAGAAAACCGGGTTGCACGAAATCACCTTAAAGTTAGAATCAAGAATTAAGAAAGATTCTCTAGCCACGTCCACCAATGTTTCCATATAGTGCATAGCAAGCTTTCTGGGCTCTTTCGACCGATTTTGATTAGTTTTTTTGGTTTTCATAATTATCACCTCCTAATTTATTTCATTGATAATAATAAAATATGGTTATTTAAAAAAATACAAAAAAAACAGCCGGTGCAGTGGCTGAGACCCTAACAAATTTTTTCATAAATTTGTTTTTTAATAGTAATTTTGCATATTTTAGGCAATTATTACCTTATTATATATCATTTTCATATTTCCTGCAAATTTTAGCTATACACAGCAAATATTTAAATATTACCAAAAAATCGCTTTAAAGCGATTTTCTAATTGGCAGGGATATTTAATCTTTTAAACTTCCCTTGATCCTTTTCATTAAAGGCACCCAAACCGATCCACTTCTTTTAATACCCGACTCCCGTTCTCTAGCGGCTTTTTCCGTAAGATAGGCTTCGTAGTAAACTAATCTAAAAGGTCTATATGGTCTAGTTGATTTTTCTTCGCCATTCTGATGGCTAAAAAATCTCCTCTTTAAATTATTGGTTGAACCTTTGTAAAACCAATCTTTATTTTTTTGACTTTGTAAAACATAAACGTACCACATAATCTTCAAATTATTTATTAGGCACGCTATGTTGATTGTACTTCCACCTCGCCCAAGAACGACTATGACCTGCACGACTGGCACAAACCACCTTGATCTATGCGACTGGCAGGCCACGTCGTTCGCGAACGACGTGTCTCGTCGGTCGAGACCGACAAGACGTGGCAGCGGTTGTGGGACAAGGTTGGAAGATATTATCTACAAAAAGATATTTTTAATATTCCTACTTTACATTAATAAACAATTCTAATATCCTTAAAAAACAAATTTTTATCTTCATTCTTTTGCTAGGGAGACAAGGACTCGCGTCGCGAAGTAACGGAGTGCAATCACCCGCGACCCTGCTTCTATGTGAGAAACAAAGTGAGTATGCCGGCCCGTGGCTAGACTCCACCGACGTAATCAATCGTCTATTCATCAGAAGAACTAATTGCAATTGAATGAGGGGAAAATAAAATATGGATTTAACTAACTTATATAATATACATTATAAGGATGGGAAATCATATTAATTTTTTTTATACTCGAGTCCTGGAGGATTATCTTTAACTTTTGGCAGACTATTAACTCTAGGACACACTAATCTAAATAAATGTTTTTCTTTTTTCATCCTCCTATACTTACAATCTGATCCACCGGGACTTCCTATTATAAAACCATAATCCGAATCAAATTTCCATGGATCCAACAAAGGAAAAATACATAATACTCCGTCAAATTTTATATCTAAAACTTGATGAACAAAAATAGCTCCAGGAGAATGTATGTAATTAGGAATTATATGATTAATAAATGGCTCTCCTTTAAATTCATAAACAAATTCATTTGCCTCTTTTGGAAACACCCAAAACTCTAACGTATAAGAATGACCATCTTTTCGATGTTCAATCATCCTAGGATGAAAGTCATTTTGATCAAGAATAATATATTGAACATCTTTTTTTCTAGAGATAAGTTTTTTAAATCCTTTATTAACCCCCCAACACTGAAAACCAATAGTCGGACCACTAAAAACTGGTTTAGAAAGAGGACTGGAGAAAATTCCTACACCTTTTGGTTTACCGTTCCATTCAATTCCAGACAAAATACCATTACCTGACAGTTGAACAAAACCACTTTTATGTATTGATAACTTACATTCTTTATCAATTATGAATTCTCTTCTAATTTGTGTTGGTTTTATCTCTTGGCTACCACCTTTATAGATATGAGTATGTTGAAAGACAAAGGCATCTTTTCTTTTACAATATGGAAAAAAAAAGTTAATACTTCCATCACGACTAGAACTTGCAGCTATGACTTTATATATAGTATCTTCTTCCTTTATACAAACAACTGTTCTTTTATAATTTTTAATTAGAGATGATTGTCCTAAAATTATATTTGAGTTAACGCTCTTGTAAGCCATTATAAATCTAACCATACCTAATTAAATAACTACCAACTATAAATTATTTAAATCGCTAGCAATTTGTACTGCAAGATAACGTGCAAACTCAACTGGTACAGCATTTCCTATCATTTTATATCCGTCTGCAACGTTCTTATATTTAAATACAAAATTATCTGGAAATGTTTGAATTCTTGCACATTCTCTCACTGAAAGACGCCTATATAAATACTCTTTACCTGGAATAAAAATTCTTCTATTTTTTTCTACTAATTTCATTTTGGGTGCTTGAGGATGCAATGGTGCATGTCGACCACCAGCTTGTATTGTAAAAGATGGTTCATTCCAAGAACGAACGCGGTTCCGTGACATATATATTGTTGAGAATCCACCATTCATATACTCATGGTTAGGAACTTTTAAACTACCACCATTTGTATAATTTTTATCTTTTGCAGGTTTTGCATGACGTAAATCATAAATAGCATCTTTCAATACTGGCTTATATTTATTTGGTTCTGGAAAATTAAAATTTTTATTTAACTTTTTATGATATCCTACAATAATTACACGAAGTCTATCTTCGGGAACGTTATAATTATTAGCATTTAATAATTTACATGATACATTATAACCGGCATTTTTAAATTCTTTAAGTATATTCGAAAATGCTTCTTTATGTTTAGGATGCAAAATTCCAGAGACATTTTCAGCAAGGAAAAATTTAGGTAATTTTTCTTTAAGTATACGTATATAATCATAAAATAGTTGACCCCTCTTATCATTTATTCCACGCTGGGCACCTGCCTCGCTCCAGCTTTGACATGGTGGACCACCAATAATCCCATCAACGTCAGGTATTTCGGATGATTTCACATCCGTAATACTTCTCTTATCAAGTTTAGTTTCTGGAAAATTAAACTCAAAAGTTTCCCATATTGTCGGATCATATTCATTAGCCCAAATTATATGAAAACCTGCTTTTTTAAAACCTAAATCAAGCCCCCCCGCACCAGTAAATAAAGAAGCTACTTTCATTTTTTTAATTTTGATTAATATTTAAAGTATTCTTAAATAATTCCTTTGGCGATTCTAAAAGATTTATATCAAATTTTAATGACGGCTCTACTCTTGAGCTAGCATTATGTATTCTAAATGAAAGTGACCAGCCATTATTCATTTTTATAATTACCGTCGTATTACTACCCTTTTTAAACGAAATAGATAAAATCTTAGTAGGCAGTGGTACTTTTGGAGTTTTATATTTTGGTAATATTTTTTCAAATGGCAAATTTAAAGTACCATTTAAATTATAAGCATGAATTTCTACTCCATTATTACTTTTAATAACCTTATAGAAATCTTTATTACCAACCAAGTAGGAAATTAAATGTGCCGACATCTTAGCTGGATCTTTCTTATAATTCTTCTTCATTTCTTTAATAAAGGCTTTTAATACTGGAACATATATCGTATTGTGATAATTACCTAAATCACTCCACTTTTTTTGAGAATTACTTTCCTTTTTAATTTTTGCTAAATTATCAAAAATAGGACGTACTGTCTTAAAATATTCTACTGACGCTTTTGAACCTAGCCATTTTTCACAAAAATCTATACTGCCAGATAGCCTAGAATGTTTTACAGCTTGGTGATTATTTTTTGCAGAAACTCCAATCTCCCATTTTTGCAAAAGCCTAAGTGCTAAAACGTCCCTGACGTCGCCGTCTATTCCAAAAAAATCTGGAAGAATTTCAAGCTGTAATATATCATCTTTTGAAATTCCATTTGAAAGTCGCGGTTCTATATCCATTAAAAAATTTACGGCGAAACTTGCAGTAAGTAAATACTGACTCTGTTCAAGTGAAGTTATACTGTCAAAGCATGTTTTTGCCACTCTGAAAGATGAATTTTTTATAACTTCAAGTTTTGTTAATTTTTTCAATTTTTCCTCAAATTGAGTAATGAGTGCATACTCAAATGATTTACCCATTACCATTTGTTTTGAATCTAATGTAGCCATAATAATAATCTACTAACCATCTAATATTAATAATTTTGCTTTATTATACCACAAAATTAAGCTGGATTGAAATTCTATAAAAATCACATTCTGTTTATTAATATTTACAATAATTAACAAAAAATCTATAATATAAACACAATAAATTTATGACCTAAACCCTATCTAGGGCATGGTCAAAAAAACTCACGAAGATACTGAACCCCACGTTCAGCGATTCTTCGTGAGTCATATCGGGAAACTGGTATGGGGCTTAAAAACCCTGCTGGCGTGGGGCTTTGTGTTTATAAAAATATGATTAAATTAAAAAACAACAAAAAGTTAGATTTGGCAATTTTAATTTTTTTATTAATTCTTTTAGCTTCTATTTTAGTTTATATTAAATTTAGAATGCCCATAATATTTAATACTGGACTAGAAGTAATTAAAGTTGGGGTAAAAATTATTTATCAAAATTTAATTTGGTTTATCATCTTAATTATTTTAGTTATTATTTACAAATACGCCAAAAGAAAATAAAAGACCTCAAAACAAAACTGGCATTGATTTTTAGCCGGTTTTTTTGTAAGCTGAATTACTATGTCAAGACTAACGTTTAATAAAAAAATCTGCCAAAATATTCTTCTGCTAACCACAGACAAAAATTTTATTAATGATATTAATAAAATTAGAAAACAATTCAAAATACCGGAAAAAATTTATCTGTATTTTGAATCACCAAAATTTGAAACAGCAGTTGAAAATTTAAGAAAAAGATATAATCTATCAAAACCCCACCAATATTATTTGAAAGTTTTTATCTTGGCTGATTATGTTAACTCTAAAGCTAATAATGATTATCCATTTTCCCCTACTCTATTTTTAGGCCGGGATAAAGACAAATCTTTAATTATTAAATTGAGTCCCGAAACAACTTTAAAAGATATTCAAATGGCTTGGTCGGTTATTGAAAAAAGAAGAAATGAACTGCTGGGATATAAACCTAAAAAACAAAGCCAAAGAAAAAATTTAAAAAGAGATTTATATATTTTAGAATTGAAAAATCAAGGAAAGCCACATAAAAAAATTAGAGATATAATAAATAAAAAATTTAACACCACCATTGGTTATGAGGACATCTCTAAAATAATTCAAAGATTGAAAAATGCTAAAGATGAAATAGTGACACCAAAAGAAACCTAGCACACCTTATACAAACTTCACTCAAAAAAGTAACCTAAAAACCAGGTCGCTTTTTTTATGTATCAATTTAGCCAACAACTAAAACAAAGATTAATTGATTATTTCATTAATCGTTATGGTTTTAAAATCAGCTTAGAGCAAGCTGATGATTATTTGAATTCTTTGGCTAGATTATTTGATCTACTAAATAGACCAAAGGGAGAGAAAAAGTAATTTTTTGCCTTTTTGGCAAAAATTACTTTTTCTCTCTTGGTTATACTTGATTTAAGTAACTTATAATCAGAAATTATATGTTAGATTTCAGCCAATTTGAAGATAAGGAATATTATACAAACAAGCGTTTAAAAGTTTGCGGGAATTTTATTTATTATTATCAATTCGGCAAGCCTTTTAGATTGGGTAAAAGAAAACCAAAAATAAAAAATGAAATTTTTGAGAATAAGGTTGAGCAATATTCCGAGCAAGAAATTCGGGATAGGGTTTTAAGACGGGCAAGGCGAAAAATCGCTGATCTGGTAAATAGTAATGCCTACGCTTGGGTTGACGATACCGGCTTTATATTCAAGCCAATATTTTTAACTTTAACCTTTAAGGAAAATATTACTGACATTGAAAAAGCAAATTATGAATTTACAAAATTCATCCAGCGTTTTAATTATGAAATCACCGGCCAGAAAGGCAGTTATCTAAAATATGTTTCTGTGATTGAATTTCAAAAAAGAGGAGCAATCCATTATCACGCTATGACTTTTAATCTACCTTTCATTGAAAATATATATGACAAGTTAAAAATAATCTGGCCAGCGGGATTTTTTAAGGTCAGCCCGGTTGATAGAGTTAAAAATGTTGGTTTTTATCTGGCTAAGTATATGCACAAAGAATTGCATGACCCGCGCCTAAAAGACCACAAGTGTTATTTTGTCAGTAGAAATTTGAAACAGCCGAAAGTAACCTGCATTGAGGAACTGATAAATTTAATTTTGCCAATGTTGCCGGAAGAAACCAAAGAAAAGGAAATTAAAAATATTGAAATCCCCTACTTGGAAACTATGGATATTTCTATTTTTAATTTAAAAAATTACAAAGCAAAAAATAATTTACTTGATTTTATAAATCAATATCTGTAAAATTGAGGCGTATGAAATACATCGTTTATTGCCGAAAATCAACTGAAGCCGAAGATCGGCAAGTTTTGTCTATTGAATCCCAGCAAAACGAGCTTTTAAGGTTGGCTGAAAGGGAAAATATCAAGATAGACAAGGTTTTTAGGGAAAGCATGTCGGCTAAAGCTCCCGGCAGGCCTGTATTTGAAAAAATGCTCAAATATATTGAAAAGACCAAAGACTGCTCCCTAATTGTTTGGAAGCTTGACCGACTGGCTCGTAATGCCTTAGACGGCGGTAAATTATCTTGGTTTATGGACAGGGGTTTAATTTCTGAAATCAGGACACCGGACAAAATCTTTAATGACACAGCTGATGACAAGTTTATGATGAGTTTGGATTTTGGGATTGCTAAAAAATATGTTGATGATTTAAGTGCCAATGTTAAGCGAGGTAATCGGGCTAAAATAGAAAAAGGCGGTTGGTGCGGAGTTGCCCCGTTTGGCTATTTAAACGACAAGGCCAACAAAACGATTGTAGTTGATCCTGACCGGGCGCCCGGCATAACTAAGATATTTGAATTGTTTGCGACTGGCGGTTATAGTCTGCGTGATGTATGCGAAATCGTCTACCAAGACGGCCTAAGGACTAAGGCCGGGAAAAAACTTTATAGCAGTATTATTTATCGGATTATTCAAAATCCGTTTTATGTTGGCTTAATGCCAAGATTAGGCAAGTTATACCAAGGTGCACATCAGCCTCTTATCAGCCAAGAAACATTTGATAACTGTCAGAAAGTTTTAACCGGGGTAAGAAGCAAACCTAAAAAACATATTTTCCCCTTGCGTGGATTTATGACTTGTGCGGAGTGCGGCTGTATGTTGACTGCTACCAAAAAGAGAGGCCACTTGTATTATTTTTGCACCAACGGCAAAAAATTCTGCAATCAGCATAAAAAATATTTAAGGGAGGAATTGGTTGATAAACTGGTAGGCAAAACTTTTCAAAAAATTAAACTTGATTCGGAAATGATTGAAATTATGTATCAGGCCAATAAGGAAAAAAATCAAAACCAGCAAGCGTCAAAGGAAGTCCTGCTAAACAATATCGATAAACAGCTAGAATTGACCAAAATTAAGCAGAACAAGCTACTGGACAGTTACTTGGCTGAATTGATACCCGAAAACGTCTACAAGGCAAAAATTGCGATTTTAAACAAAGAAGAAATGACTCTTAAAAACCAAAGACTTCAAATCCAGAAAAAAGAGGTTGGGGGCAATGCAACTTTGGAACAAACAAAAAAAGCCTTTTTACGGGCTCATTCTGCAAAAAATGAATTTCTAAAGGCTGATGATGACAAAAAAAGAGAAATGGCAGAAACGCTACTTTGGAACCTTTCAATCAAAAACGGCGAATTGGCTAATTTTAAATTAAAAATGCCATATCAACTCATGGCCGAAAGGCCTATTTCAATGGATTTTCCTACATGGCAGGGGTGGAGGGAATCGAACCCCCGTCTCAGGTTTTGGAGACCCGCATTCTACCACTGAACTACACCCCCATAAATGTCATCCCGGAACCTGTGCTGAACTTGATTCAGTATTGATCCGGGATCTCTTAAGAGATTCTGAAATAAATTCAGAATGACAAGTTTTATTTGGTTTCTTTGTGAAGAGTGTGTTTTTTGCAATGTTTACAGAATTTCTTCATTTCCAATCTATCTTTTAGAGTCTTTTTATTCTTTCGTGAAAAATAATTAACCCTTTTGCAATCAGTACACTCCATTTTTATCATGTTGTCCTGTGACATAACTATAATCTAATTAGTAATTATTATTAGTGGAGCCAGGAGAGGGACTCGAACCCACGACCGACAGTTTACAAAACTGCTGCTCTACCAACTGAGCTATCCTGGCTAAATAACTTTTAACCTTTAACAATTAATTATCTCTTAATGGAAAATCTCTTAACTTCTCTGTAATTTCTACTATACGAGAATAAATGGTGGGCCGGGAGGGATTCGAACCCCCGTAGGCTAATGCCAGCAGATTTACAGTCTGCCCTCGTTGACCGCTTGAGTACCGACCCTTATTAATATGGAGCCGTCGCGCGGGATCGAACCGCGGACCTCATCCTTACCATGGATGCGCTCTACCAACTGAGCTACGACGGCAATTATGTTGGTAAATTTTCAATTTCTTCTTTGATTTCCTTTAACCTTTTGTTTTGAGGATCTGTTTTTTTAAGGTTATTAAAAACCTGAAGAGCCAGGTTTTTGTTCTCTAATATTATACTGATTTTTAATAATAAGTCAAGGAATCGCGGATTATTTGGCTCTAAATCGACTGCTTTCTCAAAATTAGCTAAAGCTTGCTCATTTTTACCTTCAGTTTGATAAATAAAGCCTAAATCCGAATAACAATTTGCTAAACGTAGTTTTTGCCCTTCACTGTCCTCTTGAGCTTTGTTTTTAATTAACATTTTAATAGCATAACGGCAAGTTTCCCTAGCTTTTTTGTAGTCTTTTTTCCTTTGATAAATCTTACAAAGCAATTCATAAGCATCAAGATTTTTAGAATCAATTTCCAAAATATCAATACAGGTTTCTTCGGCCTTGTCTAACTCCTCTTTGGTAATTGCTTCTTGAACCTTTGAAATCTTTTCTTTGATGTTTTGTGAAATATCAATATTTTTTAATGGCTTATTTTTTAAATTAGTTTTTTCCATCTCAACTGTTTTTTGATAAATCTTCCCTGCTGAATCAGTTATTTTTTTACTAACTGGTTTTAATGACTTTTTTAAACCAGTAAAGCTTCGATTTATACGTTCAGTCATTATCCTCTTGCGTACTTTTGACTCTTTTTCTTGCGACATTGATTCAATATTAAGCGTTGCCATATCGGGTAGCTTTTTAATAAAGATATATATGATATAGCCTAAACTAATGATAATTAAAATTGTAGGAATTATATAAAAAATCATTTCTTAAACTAATAAGAAGTCACGCCCAAGTCTTTAGAAGGCTTTTAACGTGACTTTATTAATAAGTATTTTGTGTATTCTTGATAATAGCAATAAATTCATCGGATTTCAAGCTTGCACCACCTACCAAAACTCCACTGGTATTTTCAAGGGCGATAAATTCTCCAACATTTTGAGAGGTAATGCTACCACCATAAATAATTGAAAAATTATTTTTGACTAAACCAGGTGAAAAAATATCAAACAAACTCTGCCTAATTACCTGATGGGCATGTTCTGCTTCATCTGGACTAATTGCCTGACCACTTCCAATTACCCAAACTGGTTCATAGGCAATAATAATTTTTTTATCTGATCCAAGGTCAACACCTTCAATAGCTTTGGTAACTTGATTAATTAAAACATAATCCGTAGCACCTTCAGAACGTTGTTCAAAACTTTCGCCAACACAAATAATCGGAGTAAGGCTGGCAGAAAGAGCAGTTTTAATTTTATTGTGAATCATTTCGTCTGTTTCCTGAAGATATTTTCTTCTTTCAGAATGACCTATAATAACGTAATCACAACCAGCCTCGCGCAGTTGAGAAGCAGAAACTTCTCCGGTGTAAGCACCTTCAGATTCCCAAAAACAATCCTGACCACCTACTTTAACCTTACTTCCTTTCAAAATATTTCTAACTTCAACCACACTAGCAAAAGAAGGACAAACAACTACTTCAACGTTTGATTTAATTTTTTTAATTGCTTTGGCTAAATGAATACTTTCAGAAATTCCTAGTTTCATCTTCCAGTTTGCAATTACAAATTTTTGGTTTTGGCTCATATTAAAATATAGAAATAATTCCTAAGGTAGTTAAAGTAACAATTACTCCGGCGATCATTGCCCCTAAAGTTATAAAAATTAATGATTTCTTTTTTGTAATACCAAACAAGAAAGCAGCTACGCTACCAGTCCAGGCACCAGTAATGGGCAAAGGAATTGCAACAAAAATCATTAAAGCTAACTCGCCCCATTTTTCATATTTACCAATAAATCTATGACGAGTTCTTTCAAAAAGCCAAGTAAAAAATTTTTGAGCCCAAGCAAAACGCTGCATCAAATATCCTGAAACCGGACCCAAAAGCCAAAGAAGAAAAAATACCGGGATCATGTTACCAATCACAGAAATAATATAAGCTTTAGCGATTGATAACTGATAAATTGTTAAGGCAATAGGGATTGATCCTCTGAGCTCTGCAATTGGCAACATTGAGATAAAAAAAGTTGCAATTTCGGGAGGAAAAATACTAAACCATTGAGCAAAATCCATAATGTTTTCTAAAAAAATTATAACACAATTAACAGTCTAAGGCGAAAATTTAGTTACCTTCATTAATATCCCATTGATAGTTACTAAAAATCCAATCAACAAGACCTTTGGTATCTTGCCAGCGATCGATAATAGTTTTAGCACCTAACATGGCAATGGTTATACTTTGGCCCTGACTCTTTTCAACTTGAATTAATATACAATACCCTGCTTCGTCTAAATAACCGGTTTTAGCACCAATAATATTATAGCCGTAATCTTCTTGGTTTAAGAAACTATTTAAAAGCAAATCAGTACTAAAAGCCCGTACTAATCTTTGATTATTAATTATTTCAAATTGATACTCAGTATTTTCCAAAACTTCGGTAATCTGAGAATTAGAAAATGCTGCTTTTGCAAGTTTAATTAAATCACCAGGGCTTGAAGTATTACCTGGCTCAATTCCACTTGGATCTAAAAAATAACTTTCAAACATTTCAAGTTGGGCTGCTTTATTATTCATGGCAGCATTAAAATCCTGCAAATCAGAACTTCGAGCTAAAGCAATAGCTGCTTCATTTGAAGAAGCTGTAAGCATTAAGTTGAATAAATCTTTAACAGTTACAACTTCACCAGGAAGCAAATAAACAATACCTCCGTCGCGTTGATCAGATTCTTTAATTGTAACTTCTTTTTCCCATTCAGGGTTATTATCCAAAACCACCAAAGCAGTGACAAGCTTAGTAATACTAGCAATTGGCAAAACTGCTTTAGAGTTTTTACTATACAAAACCGCACCAGAATTATTGTCAATTACTAAAATACTCTTAGCACTGGTTTTAAGACCAAAACTATTATTAACTACCCGAACTGGAGTAGAAATATTGGTTTGGGGCTGAATATAAGAATAATCAATCGCTTTATCAGCTAAAAAATTAAACCCACTGGGAATCAGTAGGCTTGCCAAAACAAGGCTGGTAATAAAATCTAACATAATTATTCTGATTGATCTTGAGGATTTTGGGTTAAAACTTTTTCTAAACTTTCATTTGAATTAAGCTTTTCATAATCCGGTAACTGAGATTGTTCACTAATTCCTAAAAATTTTAGGAAGTCAAAAGTAATATTATACTTAGTTTGCATTTTCTTTTTATCATCTTTACTTTCAACTAACCCGCGCATCATGAGATTACGTAGAATAATTGCACAATTTACTCCCCTGATCTGTTCAAGTTCAGGACGAGTAACTGGTCCACGATATGCAACAATAGTTAAAGTTTCTAATGCTGCTCGGGAAAGCTCACCAGTAGTTTCTTCTTTAATATAATCTTGAATCAACTTAGCGTTGTCGCCACTGGTAACCATTTGTATTTTTTCTCCAATTTTTTGAATTTGAACTCCCCTGCCTTCTTGATTATAATCAGCCATTAGTTCATTGATAGCTGAAGTTACTTTTTCTTTATCTGACTTAGTCTGAGAAATTAATTTTTTAACAGAAAAAGGCTGATTAGAAACAAAAAGGAGGCTTTCAATTTTTGATTTTAGGCTTGCCATATGAATAAATTATAATAAAATTTTTAATTAGTTTCAATGTCTTTTAATTTAATTATTTAGTATTTATCAGGCTTTTATTTTACTTTTTCAATCGTAATATCTTCAAAATTATTATCTTGTTTTACAATAATTGTTTTTTGTTTAACTAATTCAAGTAAGGCCAAAAAGCTAACAATAATTTCAGTTTTATCTTTTGCTTCTTTCAAAATATCAGAAAATCTTGTTGAAGCTTCTTTAAAAATACGAGAACGAATTTGAGAAATTTTTTCCTGAATATTAACAGTCTTTCTTACCACTTCGGTTGGTAAATTCAATAATGGATCAAGGTCTTTAATAACATCAGCAAAAGTGTCGCGTAATTTATTTTTAGTTAATTTAGGCGGCGGAGCAAAACCAATTTCTTTACCAACTAAAAGTTTAGAACGAGAAAAAGAAAAATGTTTCTTACTGATTATTTCCTGAATGCCTTTCATAGCCTCAAGATATTCTTTATAAATCTTCAACTGCTTAGTTAATTCTTCTCCTTCTTCTTCATCATCACCCCATTCTAAAAACGGCAATAAGGCTTTTGATTTAATTAATAAAAGCCTGGCAGCAACCACCAAAAAATCAGCCAACTCTTCGGTATCAATTTGGTCTTGAGTAGACTGATTTAAAACCTGAATATATTGTTCTGTAACTTGAGCTAGAGAAACTTTGGTAATTTCCAACTTCTGCTCTTCAATTAATTGCAGTAATAAATCCAAAGGACCTTCAAAGTGCTCTACTTTAACTTTGCGCATCAATTTATTTTTAACTTATTTTTTCTTTACTACTTTTTTTTGCCAGTCTTTTTTGCTGATTTTTTCTTTACTACTTTTTTCTTTGCAGGTTTGCGTTTAGCAACTTTCTTTTTAGCAGGTTTCTTTTTTGTCGTTTTTTTCTTGGTGGTTTTTTTCTTCTTTGACTTTACTTGAAGTTTATAGCCACCTGCTTTAGCAAAGTTAGCTAATTTTGCCTCTTCCATATCAATAAAGTCTTTAGTCTTCATTCTAACAGAGTCGGTGAAATTTCCAGCAGAAAGAATAATGTCTTTTACTTTTAATAAACTTTTATCAGCCCAAACTTCAACTTTATGAAGTCCGCCAAAAGCAGTCATTGACCCAGGCTTTACTTTAAAAACCTTTACCATTAGCTGCTCTTTTGGAATAGAAACTTTTTTTGCCTTCAAAGCTTTTTTAAGCTTTGCTAAATCAATTCTCATATGGGCAGGTACAACAACAATTACGTAAGCCTTGTCAGTGGCGATTAAAAGACTTTTAGCAATTTCTTTTAACTCTTTACGAAGAGTTTGAGCGGCATCATAGGCAGTATAAACAGTTTTATGAGCCAAAGCATCATACTTGGCCATTTTTTTATCCAAATAATTCTGGGTTTTTTTAGGAATAGCCATAAAATTTTATTTTATTTATTAAAATACTTTAATAGACTACTTCTGGTTCTCGAATTGGTACTGGCTTTAAATCCTGATCTAAAACTGAAGTTTCAAAACATTGACGACCAGCTTCATGATAATACCAATCACGATCAGCATAATAACGATAATCTGAATCTTCTGTGTTAGCTTTTAAATCAAAAATGGCACAAAGTTCAAACTTTTCCTCACCTAAAATCTGATACTCATAAGGCTGATCAGTAACTGGATCTTTAAACTGTGAAAACCTAGGTGCAGATAAATCTTCGGGTAATTCCTGATTTTCTTTATAGTACAAATTAATTCTATTATCTAAATCAGTTAAATCGTTGACTCTCTGTTCATCAAATTTAACAGAGCGGGATGTAGCTGGAGAATCAATAACTATAAACCCACCAATTACTGAGGCTAAAGCAACAACAATTACTAGACTCATTGCCAGTATTGAAACCGAACTCTTTTTACTAAAATCTCTTCTAACTAAATCATAAAGGTAATAACCAAAAATCCCGCCGGCAATTGCTAAAATCACTAAGGTTTTTAAAATTACTGCCATAGCATAATCCCCATCTAAAAACCGAAAAAGTTGATAAATCAACCGGCCAATTATTGTTAAGGCAGAGACTAAAAGCATTAAGTAGGTTAACCAGCGATGAATTCCGCTTTGATGGTTCAATTTACCCATCTTGTAATTACGGTGAAGCCAGGCTGAAACCGCTAAAAATATCGGGGTTAAAATTACTGCAGAAGCAATACCAAATTTTAAAGGACCTTGAGAAAATCTGGCTACATAATCAATTGCTTTGTCAGTAAAAAATTTGTTGATTATTTGAAATAAAATCATGCCAATAGCAATTGACATCCAGCCGACGGTAATTAGGCCTAATAAATTCAAAAAAGCATCTAAAGCTCCTTTGCCTTTGAATTGACTTGCTTGATTTTGACTAGGGTTTAAATTTTCCATATTATTTTTTCTTATTTTTTATCTTTAGTGGAAGCTTCTGCTGGCTGCCCAACAAAAGCTTGGCAATTTTTATCCCTTTTGGTGTTAATTTTACTTCTTTAATAAACCATTTGTGTGGGGTTTTCCAGCCATAACCAATAACCAGTTCTTTTTTGATTAATCTTTCAACACTTTTGGTAATAATATTAATCATGTCTTTTTGCTTGGGACGTGACTTTTTATTACCATAAAATTTTTCTAAAACAGATTTAGAAATTATTTTATCTTTACTTTGAATACATTGTTTTAAAATGTACTTTTGAAGCGTTGAAAGCTTCATAAAATTATGATTAAAGAAGTTTAAACTTGTTTATCTCAAGTCCGAATTTATAGCCTAAGTATTCGGCGGCAAGTCGACAATAAGACATGCGCTCGGTAAATATTTCAAAATATTCAAGAGGTGCTGAAAATTTAGTATCAAGCTCCATTTTTAAAGTTATTATTTTCTTATTACTATTTACTATAATATCATTTTTAGTAACAGCATAATTAACCCTATCGTGAATATCTTCTTTTAAATTCATTTTAGATTTTTTTCTAATCCGAGAACGATGAACATCGGACTTATCTGCTAAAATCATTACAGCTGTAACCTTATCTACAATTTTAAGTTCATTTTTGTCATGGCTAACAATTGCCTGAGCAATAGTAGAAACATCATTAGGATTATCTGCTTCATTTAAAAAAACTTGAGAAAACAACAAGGCAGCCCAATAATGATGCTGGCTTCGGCCTAAAAAATTTCCCATGTCGTGGCAGTAGGCAGCGATAGCAGATAATTCCTGTTCGCGTTTAGAAAGTCCAATTTTTTTTGCAATGCTTTTTGCCCTGTCAGCAACAATATTAATATGCCTTGAACCGTGATCGGTATAACCTAAGGAATCTAGATACTTTTCAGTCTGTTTAACAAAATCTTTTATTTTTTTATTTTCTTTAACCTCTTCAAGAGTTAAATGCATAAATTTTATTTTTAATCAGCCATTGCAGTGTCAAAACCTTCAAGGTCTTGGCCTTTTTCTTTAGCCTGAGCAATTGCTTCGTCTGAAATTCTAATATTTGCTTCTTTTAAGGCTTTAGGACTTACAAGATTTGGTGCTTCCATTAAAAGGTCGCGGCTGTCGCCTGTCTTTGGAAAAGGAATAACATCGCGAATGCTTTCTTCATTTTGTAAGATAGCAACTATTCTGTCTAAGCCGGCAGCTATTCCCCCGTGCGGTGGTGCACCATATTCAAAAGCATTAAGCATGTGGCCAAATCTAGACTGAATTTCTTCTTCGCTTAAGCCAAGGACTTCAAAAATTTTCTGCTGAATATCTCGACGATGAATTCTAATTGAACCACCCCAAATTTCTGTTCCATTTAAAATTAAATCGTAGCCAAGAGCGCGCCATTTTTCTGGTTCATCTGGATATTTTTTATAATCCTCTAGGTTTGGCATGGTAAAAGGATGATGAGTAGCAACAAGCTTTTTTTCTGATTCTGACTTTTTGAAAGCCGGAGGATCAATCATCCAATGGAAAGCAAGCTCATTAGGATCTTTTTTATCTTTTCTTAAATCTGCTTTATCTTCTTTATATTTTTCCATTAACTCTGCATAAGTTAAACGTGGAAAAGGAGTTTGAGTGATATTTTTTTCTGGATAAAGATCCTTGATTATTTTTATCATTAAATCCTCTGTGAGTTTTAAAACCTCTTCTTGATCAATAAAGCTCATCTCAACATCAATTTGAGTAAACTCAGCCTGCCGATCCCCGCGAGTGTCTTCGTCTCTGAAACATCTTGCAATTTGAAAATATTTTTCAATTCCACCAACCATTAAAAGTTGTTTGAACTGTTGAGGTGACTGAGGTAATACATAAAACTTTCCAGGCCAAAGACGAGATGGGACAATAAACTCTCTAGCGCCTTCCGGAGTACCTTTAGTTAAAGAAGGTGTTTCAACTTCTAAAAAACCAAGGTTGTCATAGTAGTCACGGACCATTTTAGTTATTTTGTGCCTCATGATTATATTACTTTTCATGCGATCACGACGCATGTCTAAGTATCTGTATTTCATTCTGACTTCCTCGCCTGGCTCTTGATTATTGTCAATTTCAAAAGGCGGGGTTTTGGCTTCGTTTAAAATTTCTAATTTTTCTCCAGTCATTTCTACAGTGCCAGTGGCAATTTTATCGTTAACCATCTTTTCAGGGCGTTTATTAACAGTACCTTCAATTGCAATAACAAATTCTGACCTTAAATCATTGGCCAATTTGTGAGCATCTTCAAATTTAGGCTCAAAAACAACCTGCAAAATACCACTTCGGTCGCGCAGGTCTATAAAAATTATCTTACCGTGATCACGGCGAGTATGGACCCAGCCAATCACCCTGACTTTTTGTCCAGCTTTATTTACAACCTCCTGAATATCAGTTCTTTTCATAAAAAATAATAAAATTAGTAATTTAATAATCTTATAATACTATTTTTTTGGCTATTTTACAACCCTTGACAAAAATTCATTTTTAAGTTAATATTACGCCATCTTAACTTGAGGACTAGCTTGAAGACGAGTTTGGAATTACAAAAAGAAAGGAGGTGAACAGAGATGCTAAATAGCAGCGCTGCAGTAGCAGTAAAAGACAAGACTTCCTCCGTGGAACAAATCTGGGAAAATTGGCGTGACGCTTGTCTAGCCGATCACGGCCAGACTACACTACCTACGCACGCTTTGGCAGATTTTCTCGTTTTGTTAAGACGGAAGGAGGCTCACCATGGGTTCAAGAACAAAGAATCAGACGAAGGAAACGGTAACGGCCGGTACCATAACCAGGTCACCATTCAAGACCCGCTCTCGGGCCAAAGCCTGGTTTTCAACATCTATACTCCAAACCCCATCTCGTCTTAAGCTAGAAAATCCTCCCTGAGAGGCAAAAGTCATTTTGCCTCTCTTTTTTTAAAAAAGAAAAAACTCCGTTATTGCTAACGGAGTTGATTTTGAAATAAAGAACATTACTGATTGATGACTTGAGATCGACTGAAACGATGACGGCAAAACGGGCAATAAAGATAAACTTTTTCACCACGCTGCCAAACATCCAAAAAGCTTTCAGCCTCTGGGTCAACATTGGTAATGCAGGCTTTGTTAGGACAAGAATAGATTCCTTTAATAGCCTGAGGCAAGACAAAAGCCAATTTCGTGTATTGGCCGTCTCGAAGCTCAATTACTCGCATGTGGGACGCTTCAAGAGTTAAGGCTGCCAAAATCTCGTAGGGTACAAAAGTATCTTCCAAAAAGATAATGTCTTTAGTTCCCATTTCACGAGAAATCTTTCGCTGGGCAATAATTGCCGTTGAGCCACCTTCACCGTAGACTCCAGCATTTTCCAGGCGCGAATCCATTCGCGAACCACGCCCTGCATTAAGGCGATCAAACACTGTTCCAAAAACAATCGGATTCACGCTTCGCTGGCCACTTGTTAGCTTCTGCGCAAGCTTAAGCTGATGCTTTTCGATTGTCTCTTGAGCAATTATCTCCGGAGTAATTTCTGGAACCTCAAAAAGAGGTATATGTTCATCGCGGCCTTCCCAGCAAGTGAGAAAAATTGCAACCCGAGTTGGAGGTCCAACCGTGGCTTGAAAATCCATAATCACTTGAGGATCTCCCCAAAGATCAGGATGAATCATTGGCCTTACCCCATCAAGAGGCTGAGCATGCATAATAATGCCTTTGTATCGACTCAGAAAAGAACGGTCGATTCGCAAACTCCGAAGCAGACTTTCGGCCTCGACAACTGACATGATTTTTTCCAAACGCTCCATTTGGCCGCGTAAGACATAAACTACATCAGCGTCCAAGGCATCGTTAAGATCTTCAGAGGGTGAAACCTTTAAGCCTTCCAGGCGCCAGTTTTCGATCTTGAAAGCCGGTGGAGCAACTAAGATGTATTTGACCGAGAATTTACGGCCGAAATCAAGCCAACTGCCAACGACTCGGCTATTGCTTTGATCACCAACAAAAGCAATCGTTAGGTTGTTAAAAGTATTTCGGACAAATTCTGATAAGTCTTCATCCGACATACCCTTGATTTTTTCTTCAAAAGCATCAAGACCCGCGGTGTTGTTGGTTGTAAAACCAAGCTTGTAGGCATTTATTGCTACACCATCCAAAAGGGCTTGAGTCGGATGATTTTGTTTGCCATCACCACCGTTGATAATTGGAGTTTGACGAAACCAATCAGGAAATCGATTTGCTTCGCGCTCCAAATACATAGCGGCCTGCAAAGCAAAGCCTTCAATGGTGGTTCGAAAACAAAGCATCTGATTTTGCTGCTGAATTGCAGTGAGCGTAGCTCTGGTTGCCGGTTCGTGTTTTTTCAACGAACTTGTTTGCTCGGTAATTGGAATACTGGTGCGAAAGCCAGCCAATACGGCTGCTTCATGCAGACTACCAATTGTCCGTGAACTTGGCTCCTGAAACAGGAAACCAACTTGTGGCTGAATTTGTCCCGACCTCAAGGTTATGCCTTGAACCGCTTGGTTTCTGAAATAATAGGGCAAAAGCTTTAATGCCCTAACAGTCACCTGAACGATTTCGTCGGGACTCATTAAATGAATCCCTAAACACACTTTCATGTTACCATCCTCCTTATATACTCTGCCTTAGGTGTTCGTATTCAATTGTGGGATTTCGCAAATTGCATTAAATCCTTTCTTGGCCATCCACCTCTCCAGATCACTGATGATTCTGGGAATGATAAGCGGATTGGTGAAATTGGCTGTACCAACTGCCACAGCGCTTGCTCCAGCCATTAGGAACTTGCAAGCATCTTGAAAACAACTGATACCTCCCATACCAATAACCGGCACATTAACAACCTGGCAAACTTGCCAAACCTTAAACAAAGCCTGAGGCATAATTGATGGTCCCGAAAGGCCGCCGAATCCACGTCTCAGTTTAGGCTTTGCTGAATCGATATCAATATCCATGGCCAAAAAAGTATTGACCAAAGATAAATTGTCGGCCCCTGATGAAATAACAGATTTAGCAATACCAACAATGTCAGTGACGTTTGGCGTCAGCTTGACTATTAAAGGTAAGCTGGTAGCTTGCCTGACATTATCTACAAGAATACAGCTGCGATAAGCATCTGTACCAATGATAATGCCTTCGCGATTCGGGCAAGAAATGTTTACCTCAATGGCAGCAATCCCAGTTTTGTCTAGGGCTTTGGAAATCTCGACGTATTCCTCTACGTCGGCGCCCGAAATGTTGACAATAACTGGAACACCAAATGAAAGCCAGCAAGGAAGCTCATCTGACAGAAACACACCTAGCCCAGAGTTTTCAAGACCAATGGAGTTAATTACTCCACAAGACGTTTCACAAAGCCTAGGTGTAGGATTACCGCTTCTGGGTTCAAGGGTAACACCCTTAGTCACTAAGGCACCAAATTCAGCAAAGTCAACGACTTCACTACTTTCAAGGCCTAATGTTCCAGAAGCATTCATTACCGGGTTTGCAAGATCTAAACCGGCTAATTCGACACTGAGATTAACTGGATTCTGTTTGGACATAACTCAATATCTCCATGGCGTCAAAAACCGGTCCGTCTTTGCAGATATGTTTAACACCAGACGTTGTCTGAATTGCACAACCCTTGCACGAGCCAAGACCGCAACCCATCATTTCTTCCAAAAAGACATTACAGAAAATAGCTTCCTGTTGACATAGCTTGGCAACTGCCTTCATCATTGCAGACGGACCACAAGTAAAAACCTGGATATCGTCCGGCGATGGAAGATTTTCTTCACCGAAAATAATCTCACGAAAAACATCAAAGGCAGTGCCTTTTGTTCCTCGCGAACCGTCGTCTGTGGCGATGTTCATTTCAACTTCGAGATTCTTCTCGAAATCATTTTGACCAAAAACCTGTTGAGCTGTCGGAAAACCAGCGGCCAAGATAATATCGGCCTTGGTTGAGTTTCGAATCTCCGACGCTAAATAATGAAGCGAGGCTAAACCACAACCGCCTGAAACCAAAATGAATGTTTTGGCTTGATCATTTATTTTTGCCGGCTGACCGCAAGGACCAGTGACAATAAGCTGGCGATTAATATCACCAAAAGCCAAGGCTCTGGTGTTATCACCAACGATCTTAAAGACAATTGAGAAGCGCTCATGTGATGCCTGGTAGACACTAAATGGCCTGGGCAAAACTGACGTTGACGTCACAGGGCTGACCATAACAAATTGGCCAGGTTCAGGAATAGCAGGAATATTGCCATTCGATAATACAAGATCCAACCGATAAATATTATCGGCTACAGGGTTTCTACTTGCAACCCTAAAATGAGAAACTGTTTTCATTTATCCTCCTTGCTCTGAAAATTGGCTAAATTGACACAAAAAAATAACGGCGCTTGCCGTTTTTCTATAAGGTTGTCAAGGAACAACCCCCTTCGAATAATAATAGATTAAATTAAGATAATAGTCAATAGCAGTAAATTAAGCTAAAATTTTAGATAAAAAATGACTAGTCTTTAATTCTTGGTTAAGATGATTTTTTAAAAATATTCTTAACTTGCTTGGGCTGTCAGCAATATCCTTAGTTGGATTAAAACCCAAAATAGCTAAAAGTTTTATAACAAAAGCCTGATTAATAATCTGCCATTCTTCATCTTTAAATAAATTTTCATCAAGAGCATTAAAATAACGGCACAAAAGATTAAAAATTTCCTGGTCTCCCTGCTCACTCTTTGTCATTTTGTCTACTAATTCTAAACTATGACTTGCTAAAATAATTTTTTTTAAATCCTTTTCTAATTTTTTAAAATTAACAAAAATATTTGCGGCAGCAATATGACTATAATTTTTACCAGGAGCAATCATTAAATCAATAATAGCAAATTGCTTTAAATTTCCACTTAATTTGCTTTTTATTTTTTTAGTGGCGCGGCCTAAAGCTGTAATTTTTCCATGACTTTGAGTATAAATAATAAAAAGCTGATCAGCTTCCCCTTGATCAGTTTTTTTTAAAATAATTCCTTTTGTTTGATAAGTAGCCATTACTAATGTCTTTTATCTAAAAAGGTCTGCAAAATAAGCATTGCCGCAACTGCATCATCTGGACCCTTTTTTACCAAATCTTTTCTAAGACCGTTTGCCATTTTTGTACTTAACCTTTCATCTTCTACTTCGATTGGTAAATTGATATTTTCTTTTAACCAATTAATAAAACTTAAAACTTCCTTCATTTGAGCATTTTGTAAATCCTTTCGACGAAAAAAAGTATCACGCTTTTCTGCTTTAAGACTAATTGGCACACCAATAACTATTTCAGAAACATCTTCTTGATCACAGATTTCTTTAATTTTTTTTAGAACTTTTTCCTTTGAATCAAAACGGATAATATCTAAAGGTAAAGCCATAAGTCCAGATTCGTCTGACTTAGCCAAACCTATTTTTTTTGCACCATAATCAATTCCTAAAATTGACATAACTAAGGTAAGGTTAAAATTTTAAAACCATCTTTTGTTACTGCAACCGTATGTTCAAAATGAGCACAAAGCTTTCCGTCGTCAGTTACTATTGTCCAACCGTCTGATTTAACTGCTGGGTTACCAACGTTAACCATTGGCTCAATGGCTAAAACCATACCTGCTTTTAAAACGAGATCTTGATATTTACTATCAACATAATTTGGAATTCTTGGATCTTCGTGAACCTCATAACCAACTCCGTGACCAACCAACTGGCGAACAACCGAAAAACCCTGACCTTCGACATAATCTTGAATTGCACGAGAAATATCAGAAAGCTTATTTCCTTCTTTAATTTGAGAAATACCTTTGTTTAAAGATTCTTTAGTAACCTCAATTAATTTTTGGGTTTCTGAAGGAATATTACCGATTGGAATAGTGATTGCCATATCAGTAAAAAAACCATCTTTTGCAGGATATTTCATGCCAATATCAATAGTTAAAATGTCACCGTCTTGCAATTTATAGTTGCTGGCTGGAGTATGAACTAATTGCTCATTTACTGAAGCACAAATTGTGCTAGGAAAAGGTGTTTCGCCTGAATGACTTCTGTAATTTTTAAAAGAAGGGATACCACCCTTCTCTGTAATTAATTTTTCAGCTAATTGATCTATTTTAATTGTTGTAACTCCAGGTTTAGAAATTTTAATTATCTCATTTAAAACTTCAGCAAGAATTTTACCACCCTTGCGTATAGTAGCTATTTCTTCTGGTTTTTTTATAGTAACCATTTTATTATTCTTTATGTTGAGAAATAATTTTTTCAATTTGCTGGTAGACTTCTTCAATTGATTTCGAGCCATCTACTTTATGCAAAATACCTTGTTGTTGATATATATCTACTAATGGCTCCGTTTCTTGGTGATATATTTCCAGTCTTTTTTTAATAGCTTCTGAAGTGTCATCATCCCGTTTGAAAAGCTGATCACCGCATTTATCACAAATACCTTCTTTTCTAGGCGGATTAAATTCAACGTGATAACTTAAACCACATTTACAAGCAAGCCGACCACCAAGACGCTTAACCGCTTCTTGATCTGTAATTTCTATAACAATTGCTAAATCAATATCGGCAACGCCATCTAAAAATTCCAGTTGAGTTTTATTTCTAGGATAACCATCTAAAACAAAACCAACTGCACAATCTGGCTGATGAATTCTATCTTCAACAATTTCATTGGTTACTTCATCTGGAACTAGATGACCTTTATCCATATACTCAGCTGCTTTTTTACCAAGTTCGGTCTTATTTTTTAAATGATAACGAAAAATATCGCCAGTTGAAATATAAGGCCAACCTTGCCTTCTGGCGATTAATTCAGCTTGTGTCCCCTTTCCTGATCCTTGGGGTCCAAAAATAACTATTTTCATCCCGTTAGAAATAAGTTACGGCTAACGCCGATACCATTAAATGGTAAAAATATTTAAATTATTATCCCAGCTAGAAAAAATAAATTTCTAACGGGATTCATTATTGATGAGTTAATTTTAATAAGTTGTCTTTATCAACTTCAGAAATTTCTCCATCACGCCTAAGTTCTAAAACAACACGCCTAATTTCTTCTTTACTGACTCCACCGTCATCTAATTCTTTAATTAAAGCATTATAAACACTTGGCTTTTCTCTATAATCAAGACTTTTAACTCGAAACAAAGCGTCTTTTATTTGTTGACGATTTTTAAAAACTTTTTTTGAACTAAATAAACCCATATGTTAACAGTTAATGATTAAAGTTTAACTGTTATTAAAGTCCTTCGTAGTCACGCATAGTTAATTGAGACTCAATTTGCTTATAAGTCTCAATCGCGACTGAAACTACAATCAATAGACTAGTACCTCCAATTGCTAGAGTAGCAACACCAGTGAAACTTTTTAGGATTAATGGCAAAACTGCAATAATACCTAAAAATAAAGCACCGGCTAAAATTATACGATGAGTAGTATTAGAAAGATATTCTTCGGTGTGTTTACCAGGTCTAATTCCTGGAATAAATCCACCTTGTTTCTGTAAATTATCGGCAATTTGATCTGGTTTAAAAACAACTTCAGTATAAAAATATGTAAAGCCAAAAACTAGCAAGAAATAAGAAATACCGTAGAAAAGTTGGTTTTGGAATAAAGCAATAATTTTCTCAGCAGCACTTACAAGAAATGGAGTCTTGGCAGATAAGAAAAACTGAGCAATCATCGAAGGAAATAAAATAATTGATATGGCAAAAATGATTGGAATAACACCAGCCATATTAACTCGCAATGGTAAATGAGTATTTACCCCGCCATACATTTTCATACCTCTAACTCGTCTAGCATAAGAAACTGGTACATTTCTTTGGCCTTCGGTAATAATTACTACGCCAACAATGGTTAGTAAAGCAATACCGGCAAATAATACTAAGGTAATAATTTGTGATTTATCAAAAACTAAAATTGTCTGTTGTAAAGTAGACGGTAATCGCGAAACAATGCCAGCAAAAATTAAAAGTGAAATACCATTGCCAATATGTTTTTCAGTAATTAATTCACCAATCCACATTAAAAATATACTACCAGCGGTAACGGTTGTAATAATAGTAAATAATTTCCAAGGACTTAAGTCAACAAAAATACCATTAGCTGATTGATTTAAAATAGCAATTAAACCATAACCCTGCATGGCAGCCAAAGGTACGGCCAACATTCTGGTCCACTTATTAATTTTTTGTTGTCCGGCCTCACCTTCTTTAGAAATTTCTTCAAGTTTTGGAACAATCATTACTAATAATTGAAAAATAATTGAAGCGGTAATGTAAGGTGCTACTCCCATAGCAACAATTGAAAAATTTTCCATACCTCCACCAGACAAGACATTCATAATTCCTAGTAGCTGATTAGAAGCAAAAAAATCCCGGAGCGCTTCAGTATCAATGCCCGGAATTGGAATATGAGCTGCGATGCGAAAAACAACAAGCATTGCAGCAACAAACATAATGCTATTTCTAAGATCTTTTATTTTCCAAATTTGAACTATTTTTTTCCACCACATAAATGAAAGTGGGTATTATTTTTTGTTTATTAACTCTGCTTTACCGCCTGCCTCAATTATAGCTTTTTTTGCTGATTCTGAAAAATGATGGGCAGTAACATTTAATTTTTTAGTAATTTTTCCTTGACCTAAAACTTTAACACCAAATCGAGAGGTTCCAATTAGTTTTTTACTGACTAATTTCTTGTTATTTACTAATTCACCATCATTAAAATTAGCCTCTAAATCTTGAAGATTAACGGTTTCCATTTTAGGTTTAAGGCTTTTAAAACCACCAATTTTTGGTTTGTTTTTCAAAAGCTGTTTTAGACCTCGGCGTTTTAAACCACCTTTACCGCCAGCGCGAGATTTTTGACCCTTTAACCCTCGGCCACTATAAGTACCTGATCCAGAAGAATTTCCTCGACCAACACGCTTGGCTTTTTTTCTAGCCTTTTTATTAATCTTTAAATTGTGTAAAGCTAATTGAGACATAAAAATTATTTCTTATCTTTTGAATATTTCTTATCTTTTGAAAATTTTTCTTTTTTAGTTTTAGATTCCTTTTTTTTATCTTCAACTTTTTTATCTTCAACTTTAGGTTCAACACGTTTTAACATTTTTAAAGCATTAATAGTTGCCTTAACATTATTAAGCTTATTATTAGTACCTAAAATTTTAGCAACAATATTAGAAATACCAGCAAGATCTAAAACAATTCTAACTGCTCCACCAGCAATAATACCTCTACCTTTTGGAGCTGGTTTTAATAAGATCTTAGCAGCCTTAAATTTAATTTCTACCTCATGAGGAATAGTTTCGTTTATAATTGGCACGTTAACCATAGCCTTTTTAGCTTTATTAACAGCTTTATTAACTGCCATAGTAACATCAGCACCTTTGGCAACAGCAGAACCAACTCGGCCTTTACGATCACCAATTACAACACACGCTCTAAAACGCATTCTTTTACCACCAGCCATAACTCGAGTAACTCTAGCAATATCAATAATCTTTTGATCAAATTCTTTATCAGCCTGTCTAGAACCTGAGCCTTCTTTACCGCTCTTATAATTTTTTTTCGGCTTTACTTTTTGAATAGTCATATTATTTTAAAATTTTAAGCCTCCCTTGCGAGCACCTTCAGCTAAAGATTTAACTCTGCCATGATACTGATAGCTTGATTTATCAAAAACAATTTCATTAACACCCTTTTCAACTGCTTTTTTAGCAATTAACTCACCAACCTTAAAAGCAATTTCTGATTTTTTAGCCTTGTCTTTAATTTCCGTATCAGACGCAGAAGCTAGAGTAATTCCTTTTTGGTCGTTAATTATCTGAGCATTAATATGTTTAAGACTTCGAAAAATATTTAAACGAGGCCGTGAATCAGTACCAGAAATTTTAACTCGTACTCGAGCCTTTCGTCTTAATCTTTTTTGTTCTTTAATTTTTTGAATATTAGGCATATTTTTTAAATTTATTAACCGGCCTTAGCAGCAGCTTTACCAACTTTACGACGAATTGTTTCATCCATATATTTAATACCTTTGCCCTTGTAAGGCTCAGGCTTTCTAAGTGATCTAATTTCAGCAGCAGTTTGGCCGACTTTTTGCTTGTCGCTTCCTGAAACTGTAATAACGTTTTTTTCTGCAGTAATTTCTATTCCTTCAGGAAATTTATATTCAATAGGATGAGAATAACCAAGCTGAAGATTTAAAACCTTGCCTTGAACTGTAACTTTATAACCAACGCCGTTTACTTCTAACTGTTTAGAAAAACCTTCAGTCACACCAATGATCATGTTAGCGATTAGTCGGCGAAAAAGTCCCCAAAGTGATTTCTGTTGTTTAATTTGATCATTTTTAACAGAAACAGATAATTCATTTTCTTTTTGTTCAATATTAACCCACTTGTGAATTTTCTGTTTTAATTCACCTTTTGGACCCTTAACAGTGACGACGTTATCATCAATTTTAACCTCAACACCCTCAGGGATAGTAATAGGTTGTTTTCCAATTCTACTCATATTAGTAAATTTCGCAAATTATTTCACCGCCAAGGTTTGCCTTTTTTGCATCTTTATTAGTCATTAAACCCTTAGAGGTCGAAATGATTGCAATACCTAGATTATTTAAAACTACTGGCATTTTATCTTTGGAAACATAAACTCGACGACTTGGTGTGCTAATTCTTTTTAATTTAGTGATAGCTGAATGATTTCCTTGATACTTTAAAACAATTTTAATTTCATCAAAACTTTTAGCATTTGTTGCCTTTTCAATCTTGGAAACTTCTTTAATATAATCGTGAGCTTTTAAGATTTCGGCAATTGCCATTTTAATTTTTGAAAATGGTAAAACTACTTCGGTTTTTTTAACCGCCGAAGCGTTTCGAATTCTAGTAAGCATATCAGCAATTGGATCTGTCATAGGTATAATAGTTTAATTTAATTACCAACTTGATTTTTTAACACCAGGAATCTGACCATTGTTAGCTAATTCCCGAAAACAAATTCTACAAAGATTAAAATCTCTTAAGTATCCTCTGTTTCTACCACAACGCCAACAACGATTAACCTTTCTGGTGGAAAATTTTGGCTTTTTATTAGATTTTGCAATTCTAGCTTTTGTTGCCATAATTATTTATCTTCTTTACTAAATGGAAAACCTAAAAGTCTTAATAGCTCTAATCCCTCTTCTTTAGTCTTAGCAGTAGTTACAACTGAAACCTGTAATCCGTGAATTTTTTCGACCTCATCTGAATGAATTTCAGGAAAAGAAATATGTTCTTTAAAACCAAGGTTTAAATTACCTTGAGGGTCTACAGACTTAGATGAAATACCACGAAAATCGCGAACCCGAGGCAAAGTAATGTTAATTAACTTATCAATAAAATCATCCATTTTCTTACCACGTAGTGTAGTCATCATTCCAACAATTAAACCTTCTCTAATTTTAAAATTAGAAATCGATTTTTTAGCTGCAGCCTTTACTGGTTGTTGTCCAGTAATTCGTCGTAGAGTGTCTTCAACCACTTCATTGAATTTCGGATCTTTCAATCCAGGGCCAGTTCCAACATTTAAAACAACCTTTTCGATTTTAGGAATGGCTATATTATTTTTATAACCAAACTTTTCCTTTAGGGCTGGAACTACTTCTTTTTTATATTTTTCACTAATTCGACTCATATTAAATTATTTCTTTACATTTTTTACAAATTCTTACCTTTTTTTTACTCTCCAAAACCTTAAAACCAACTCTAGTGTTTTTATTACACTTAGGACAAATTAAAGTTATATTACTCACTTCAATGGGTGCAGGAAACTGAATTTTTTGTCCTTTTTCACCTTGTTTTTTTGGTTTCATGTTTTTAAAAAGTAAATTGATTCCCTCAACTGAAACTTTATTTCTTTTACTAAAAATCTGTAAAACTTTTCCGGTTTTACCCTTGTCTTTTCCTGATAATACTTTTACTTTGTCACCTTTTAAAATATTCATATAATAGTTTACAAAACTTCTGGGGCTAATGAAATAATTTTATTATAGCCTTTATTTCTTAGTTCTCGAGCAACCGGACCAAAAATACGAGTTCCTCGAGGTTCTTTATTATCTTTGTTAATAATAACAGCTGCATTGTCACTGAAACGAAGATACGAACCATCTGGCCGACGAATTTCTTTTCGAGTACGAACAATTACCGCGCGTAGAACTTCACCTTTTTTAACCATACTATGTGGAACAGCTTGTCTAACCGAAACAGTTATAACGTCGCCAATCCTAGCATAACGCTTTTTATTCCCGCCAAGTACTTTAACACACTTGAGCTTTTTGGCTCCAGTATTATCGGCAACGTTTAATAATGTTTCTGATTGAATCATATCTAATAAATTTTAAGATTTTTTATCAACAAGACCTAGAACACGCCATTTTTTATTTTTACTAATTGGTCGAGCCTCAATAAATTCAACAACATCCCCGACTTTGTATTTATTTTCTGGATCATGAACTCGATATTTTTTAGTAACAATGTAGCGTTTTAAATATTTAGAATGAAGTTTAGTATTTTTAACAGCAACTACAATAGTTTTGTCTGCTTTATCAGAGACAACAATTCCGCTAAACTTACGTTTAATACTATTTTTTTCTTTTGCTTGTGTCATAATAATTATTTAACTTCTTTAACTTTAGACTCTACTGCTTTATCTTTTTTTTCATTTTTTTCGTCTTTTTTTTCTTCCTTCTTTACATCAACTGATTTATCTTCTTTTCCATTTTTAGAATTCTTAGATTTTTGGCTTAATAGAAACATAATCTGAGCAACTAATTTTTTAGTATCTCTAACTTCTCTAACATTTTTAAGCTGGTCAGCAGCAACTTTAAACCGAAGTTCTCTTAACTTCTCCTGAGACTCACTTAAAAGCTTTTGTAAATCCTTAACTGACTTATTTTGTAGCTCTTTATATTTCATAATTATTTAATAATAAACTTAGTTTTAACTGGAAGTTTATGAGCAGCAAGCCGCATTGATTCTTTTGCTTTTTCTTCTGGCACACCATCCATTTCAAAAATGATAGTACCTGGTTTTACAACTGCAACATAATGATCAACTGCACCCTTTCCTGAACCCATAGTAGACTGCTCCCCTTTTCTGGTAACTGGCTTATCAGGAAAAATTCTAATCCAAATTTTACCACCACGTTTAACAAAACGAGTCATAGCTCTACGAGCAGCTTCAATTTGCCTAGCAGTAACCCAAGAATTACCAATTGACTTTAAAGCAAATTTACCAAAACTAATAGTACTGCCAGCAGAAGCTTCACCTTTTAAGCGGCCTTTATGCCATTTTCTATGTTTTACTTTTCGTGGTGATAACATATATTAATTATTTTTTATTTGAATTTGAACCGTTATTTTTTTCTTTATCTTTTCTAAATACTTCACCTTTATAAATCCATACCTTTACACCAATAGTACCATAAGTTGTATGAGCAATGCCCCTAGAATAATCAATATCAGCTCTTAAAGTATGAAGTGGCAAATTACCAGAAGTTAAAGTTTCACTTCTAGCAATTTCTGCACCATTAAGCCGACCAGCAACAATTACTTTAATACCTTTAGCATTTGTCTTTTCCACTCTTGAGATTGCCTGTTTCATTACTCGGCGATAAGGCATTCTTTTTTCTAGATCAAAAATCATTGATTGGGCAACTAGCTCAGCCGAAGAATTTGGATCAGTAATTTCTTTGATATTAACATTTAAATTTACTTTTTTATCTAAAAATTTTGCTTTAATTTTCTTTTTTAATTCTTCAACACCCTGACCGCCACGACCAATAATAATTCCTGGTTTAGCAGAATGAATAATGACAGTAACAGTAGTACCCGATCTTTCAATATCAATTTGAGCAACTGCGGCTTCGCGTAATTCTTTTTTAAGAAATTTTTTAATTAAAATATCTTGCTGCAAAAACTTAGCGTAGTCTCTTTTAGAAAACCACTTAGAATCCCAGCTGTATAATTCACCTAAACGGAATACTTTTGGATGTACTTTTTGTCCCATAGTAATTATTTATTTATCCAGTTTTACGCTGGAAAATTCCCTTTAAAAATCCTTTGCCATCTTGACCTTTTTCTTCTGGGCCCTTACCTTCTTGTTTAGGGGCTTCCTTTTTAATTTCATCTGGACTTACTACTTTAACGTCTTCTTTAACAGATTTTTTGGCTACTGCTTTAGCAGTTGCACCCTCTTTAACTCCCAAGACTAATTCGATATGACTAGTTCGCTTTCTAATCATTGTTGAACGGCCATAAGCTCTTGGTCTCCAGCGTTTCAAAATTGGGCCATCGTTGGCAATAATTTTTTTAATATATAAATCTTTCTTATCTAAACCAAAATTATTTTCAGCATTAGCAATAGCAGAATCAATTAATTTTTTTACTGGCCTTACAGAGCCTTTGTTAATAAACTGAAGCTGATCTAAGGCTTTTTGTGCTGGCAAACCTCGTAACTGATCAATAACAATTCTAACTTTACGAGGTGAAATTCTAATAAAACGAGCTTTAGCTTTAATTTCGCTAACAACTTTTTTTTCGGTTGACTTAGAAGCCTTTTTAGAAGCAACAGTATTAGCCTTTTTATCTGATTTTTTAGCGGTCTTTTCCATAATTTATTATTTCTTTTCTGCAGCTGCTTGAGCTTTAGTTCTGTCTTCAGCAGCTTTTTGAGCAGCAGCTTTTTCTTGATCTTTAGCCATTTTACCACCATGAATGATAAATTTTCGAGTTGGAGCAAATTCGCCTAAGCGATGACCAACCATATTTTCAATTACTAAAACTGGTACATGAATCCTACCATTATGAACACCAATGGTATGACCTACCATTTCTGGAGTAATAACACTTGCACGATCCCAAGTCTTGACGACAGTTTTGTCACCAGGTTTAAGATTCTGCAATTTCTTTAGCAGTCTTTCATTTATGTATGGACCTTTTTTTAAACTTCTTGACATATTGATTTAAAAATTATCTTCTTTTTTTCTTACGTTTTCTAATAATTAATTTATCTGAATATTTCTTTTTCTTTCGGGTAATAACACCTAAAGCTTTTTTACCCCAAGGGGTTTTAGGAGCCTTCATACCAATTGGAGCTCCACCTTCACCACCACCATGAGGATGATCTACTGGGTTCATGGCCTTACCTCTAACTGTTGGTCTAATTCCCATGTGACGAACTCGACCTGCTTTTCCAATCCGTAAATGCATGGCATCTGGATTGGAAACCTGACCTAGGGTGGCCATAGATTTTTTAGGTATTAATCTAACTTCTGAAGAAGGCATTCTAATTGTAGCATACTGACCTTCAACAGCCATTAACTTAGCAGTTGAGCCGGCAGTTCTAACTAATTGAGCTCCTTTACCTGGAGTAACTTCAATATTATAGATTAATGAACCTAATGGCAAATGTTCTAAAGGCATTCTGTTTCCTGGAACAATCTCAATTCTTTTAGTTGAAGACATTATTTTGTCCCCTACTTTCAAATCAACTGGGGCAATAATATACCTTTTTTCACCGTTGTCCTCGTATTTTACTAAAGCAATTCTAGCTTTTCTGTTTGGATCATATTCAATGGCCATAACTTCTGATGGAATATCAAAACGTTCTCTTTTATAATCAATCAATCTATAATATTGTTTTGCTCCCCCGCCTCTGTGACGAACAGTAATTTTTCCACTAGCATTTCTTCCACCAGTTTTCTTTTTAATCTTGATTAATTTTTTCTCTGGCTTTTTATTTGTAATATCTGAAAAAGTATCAACCGATGTATGGCGGCGAGAGGGAGTTGTTGGTTTGTAAACTTTAATTGGCATAATTATCTTTAGACTCCTTCGTAAATTTCAATTTTATCTCCAGGCTTTAAGGTAACAATAGCTTTTTTCCAGCGTTTGGTAGTTCCTTGAACCCGACCGAATTTAACTTTTCTTCCAGAAAAATTTAAAATATTAATTTGTATTGGATCTACTTTATAAATACTTCTAATCGCTTTTTTAACCTCAACTTTATTCATTTTAGGATTAACGGCAAAAACATATTTGTTTAAAGCACCTAAATCAGTGGCTTTTTCAGTAACTAAAGGTTTTACTAGAACTAAATGAGCTTGATTAGATTTACCTTTAATTTCTCCTGGTTTAGTTTCAGTGGTTTTCTTTGGTTTAATTTCAGACTTTTCATTTGGTTTTACTTCTTTTTTAGAATCAGCAACTTTAGCTTCAGGTTTGGCTTCCTCAGGTTTTTTTTCGTCTTGTTTTTTTCGGTTAAAAAATCCCATATTATTTAACAAAAGTTTTTTGAATTACTTCTAGTGAATCAACTGGTAAAAGCAGATATTCTTGCTTTAGAATTTCTAAAACGTTTAGGCTGTTTGCTCGAATAATTTCTAAATTGCTAATATTTTTAGCAGCCCGTTCAACTTTTTCATCTTTTTTAGGTAAAACTAATAAAATGGTTTTGACCTTTGACTTCTTTGATTTTTCTTTCTTTTCTTTTGAAGTTTTAGAATCTTTTTTACTTTCAGTAGTTTTTACTTTTTGATCTCTTAATTTCAAATTTGTTAAAATTTCAAAAAATTTCTTTGTCTTTGCTTCTGAAAATTCAAATTTATCAACTAAAACAATTTTTTCTGCTAAAGCCTTGTCGGTTAAACTCATTAAAATTGCTTTTCGGTTGGCCTTTTTATTTAATTTCTTGGAAAAATTTCGAACTTTAGTTGGACCAAAAGTAACTCCGCCGCCTTTCCATAAAGGTGAACGAATTGAACCATGTCTAGCTCGGCCTGTTCCTTTTTGCCGCCAAGGTTTTTTACCGCCACCAGAAACTTCACTTCTATCTTTAGAGTTTGCAACATTTGGCCGTGAATTAGCTTGCAAAGTAATTACGGCTTGAGAAACTAACTCGGGATTAATTTCGATATTAAAAACTTTAGGATCAAGTTCAACTTCCTTAACTTTTTGACCACTTTGATTGTAAACAGTAGCTTTAGCCATAATTATTTGTCTTCTTTTTTAGCTTCAACTTTCTTAGATTCTTCTTTTTTTACTTCTGATTTCTGAGGCTGCTTATTTTCTTTTACTGATTTTTCTTCTTTTTTCTCTTCGGTTTTCTTTTCAACCTTCTTTTCATCTGATTTAACTTCCTCTTTTTTTTCTGTAACTTTTTCTTCAACATTAGATTCTTCTTTCTTTTCTACTGGCTTTTCTTCTTTTTCGATAATTAAATCACCAGCACCAGAAATCAAAAGTAAATTATTTCGTGGACCAGGAACTGCTCCTTTGATAAAAATTTCACCTTTTTCTATATTAACATCTACAACTTCTAAATTAGTAACTGTTACGCGTTCATTTCCCATTTGACCGCCCATTTTAGTACCCTTAAAAACATGAGCCGGGCCAGTAGCACCAATTGAACCAGGCATTCTTAACTGATCTTTATGACCATGAGAAGCAGGACTTCCATGAAAACCATAACGTTTAACTACACCTTGAAAACCCTTACCTTTGGATTTACCAGTTACTTTAATTTTATCACCAGTTTCAAAAGCTTTAGCTGAAATTTTATCACCAACTTTTAAATCTTTTATTTCTTCTTCTGAAACTCTGAATTCTTTTAGATATTGAAAGTTACCTAATTTTTTTAAATGTCCGGCTAGAGGTTTTGTTAATTTCTTTTTTAAACCAAAACCAATTTGAAGAGCAACATAACCGTCTTTTGACTGATCTTTAATTTGAGTGATAACACAAGGACCAGCTACTACTTTTGTAACTGGAACAACTTTACCGTCGTCGGTAAATTTTTGTGTCATTTCCTTTTTTTCAGCCAAAATTAATTTCATCACGTTAGAGTCAGGTCACAGTCAACGACCGCTTACTGAATTTATTATTTATCTTAAATTATTATTGATACCCTTTTAATTCTCGTTATCGTTCGCGACTGCGGACTCTAACGAGATTTATATTTATAATAAATAAAAATCTGCCTCAAGAAGCCAGATAATACTGCTGGCAAGTTGTTAGGCTTTGTTTTTAATTAGTGGTTTTCAATCTCCTTAAGCAGACTATTAAGTGGCAAAGGTTTTTTCCCGCAACTGCGGAAAAGCTTTCTTTACCTCCATCAAGCTACTTAAACTTACAAAATTTAAATCATTTTAATTTCTACATCCACTCCTGCTGGTAAATTTAAATTTTGAAGCGAATCAATAGTTTTTGCTCCTGGGTCCAAAATATCGAGTAATCTCTTGTGGATTCTCATTTCGTATTGTTCCCGGGAATCTTTATGGACAAAGGATGATTTCATTACGGTATATTTTTTCTTTTCAGTTGGTAAAGGCACTGGACCTAAAAGTTGAGCCCCAGTTCTTTTGACTGTGTCCATAATAGTTCGAGTTGATTGATCAATAATCTTATGATCATAAGCTCGAATTTTAATTCTAATTTTCTGTTTGCTTTCTTGTTCTTCCTCCGCGCCTTTGCGGGAAGAAGAAGGAATTTTCTTAATCGCCATTTGGGTAAAAAGAACTTTATTTATAGAATCCCCGCCCCTAGGTTAGGGGCGGGGGTATTTAATTATTTAATAATCTTAGTTACTACACCAGCACCGATTGTTCTGCCACCTTCTCTGATAGCAAATTTTTGATTTTCTTCTAAAGCAACTGGCTTAATTAATTTAATCTTTAGGCTAACTGTATCGCCAGGCATAACCATTTCTGCACCTTCTGGTAATTCAACATCACCGGTAACATCAGCTGTACCAATATAGAATTGTGGTTTGTATCCTTTAAAGAAAGGACTATGTCGGCCGCCTTCTTCTTTACTTAAAATATAAGTCTTAGCTTCAAATTCTGTATGAGGAGTAATACTGCCTGGTTTGGCAAGAACTTGTCCTCTTTCAATATCTTCTTTCTTAGTACCTCGAAGCAAAATACCAGCATTATCACCAGCTTGACCTTCGTCTAAAGACTTATTAAACATTTCAATACCTGTAACAACTGTCTTGGTAGTATCTTTTAGACCAACCATTTCAACTTCGTCGTTAAGTTTAATTTGACCTCTTTCAATACGGCCAGTAGCAACAGTACCACGACCTTCAATTGAAAAGATATCTTCGATAGGCATTAAAAATGGTTTATCAATGTCACGAACTGGTTCTGGAATATATTCATCAACAGCCTTCATTAATTCTTCCATTGGCTTAGCAGCTTCAGCATCATCTGGGTTTTCTACAACCTTTAAGGCTGAACCACGGATGATTGGTACTTCATCGCCAGGGAATTCATATTTTTTAAGTAGATCACGAACTTCTTCTTCAACTAAATCAATTAGTTCAGGATCTTTAACTTGATCAACTTTATTTAAGAAAACGACCATAGCTGGTACACCAACTTGTCGAGCTAATAAAATGTGTTCTCTAGTTTGAGGCATTGGGCCATCAGTAGCGGCAACTACTAAAATAGCGCCGTCCATTTGAGCAGCACCAGTAACCATGTTTTTAACATAGTCAGCGTGACCAGGACAGTCGATATGAGCATAGTGACGTTTGTCAGTTTCATATTCAACGTGAGCTGTAGCAATAGTAATACCACGCTCTTTTTCTTCTGGAGCGCCGTCAATTTGATCAACTGACTTATTAGAGGCTTTCATGCCCTTTTTGTTTAAATAAGTCAAAATTGCTGCGGTTAAAGTAGTTTTACCATGGTCAACGTGACCAATGGTACCAACATTTAAATGAGGTTTTCCTCGTTCAAATTTGTCTGCCATAATATTTTTCCTTCTTTCTTTAGCGATCCTTTGTTAGCCAACTCTGCGAAGGATTAGTCAGAGCAGATCGCGATTAATTTTATTTAATTATTTTTAAAATAAAGCACTTCTAAGTATATAACAAAAATTCTTTATTTGTCAATACTAGTCAATTGGCTCAAAATAGTATTTTTGGTCAGTTTCTTCTTCACCATCATTTTTGGCTAAATCAAGCTCTTTTTCTTCGGTTTCTTCAATTTCCTCAGTAAAACCATGACTTTTCTTAATGTCTTCAATAGCGCTTTGAACTGAATGCCAATTATCTTGATTATCTACATCTTGACCGCTTTTCCACTCAGCAACATCATTGTTAATCTTGTCAATTAGCTCATTTTCGCTTAATTTAGACAAATTTGACCGATTAAGGGCTAAATTCTCATATTTATCAAAATCCGTAATGACATAAGCTGGATTTCCTTGGCTATCTAGGATAATACAATTATCCCCTGTTTTTTTAACCAATTGAATTATTTTTTCTAAACCTTGAGGCATAAGTTTAAATTATTACTTACTACCCCCTCCTAAATATATTAATTAACCTTCTTTTTTTTCAGAATTTTCGCTTTTACCGGCTTCACCTTTTATGGTTTCTGCAACATTATTTGGAACTTCTGAATAGTTATCAAATTCCATACTATATGAAGCTCGGCCTTGAGTCATTGAACGAAGTTCGGTAGCATACCCAAACATTTCAGCTAAAGGAACTTTAGCATCAATTACCTTACTTTGACCTCGATCACGCATTTCTTCAACCTGACCTCGCTTTGAATTTAGGTTACCAATAACATCGCCCATAAAGTTTTCTGGCGTAGTAACTTCAACTTTCATAACTGGCTCAAGTAAAATAGGGTTAGCTTTTTTAGTAGCAGATTGTAAAGCCATTGATCCAGCAATTTTAAAGGCAGATTCAGAAGAATCAACGTCATGAAAACTACCATCATAAACTGTTGCTTTAACATCAATCATTGGATAACCGGCAACAATACCTTTATCTAAAGCTTCTTTAACACCTTTTTGAATAGCAGGAATATATTCTCTTGGGATAACGCCACCTTTAATTTCATCAACAAATTCAAAACCTTCTCCCCTGTCTTTTGGTTCAACTTTAATCCAACAATGACCATACTGACCACGACCACCAGACTGTCTAACATATTTACCTTCGGCTTCAGCTTGAGCTTTGATAGTTTCTTTGTATGCAACTTGAGGTTTACCAATATTTGCTTCAACTTTAAACTCTCGTTTCATTCTGTCTACTAAAACTTCTAGGTGAAGTTCGCCCATACCTGCAATAATTGTCTGCATGGTTTCTTCGTCACCTCTGACTTGAAAAGTTGGATCTTCTTCTGCAAGTTTTTGTAGAGCAATACCCATTTTTTCTTGGTCAGCTTTAGTTTTTGGTTCAACTGCAACGTGAATAACTGGGTCTGGAAACTCAATTGATTCTAGAACAACTGGGTGATCTTCAGTGCAAATAGTATGTCCAGTAAAAGTATCTTTTAAGCCAACTGCTGCGGCAATTTCACCGGCATAAACTTTATCAACTTCTTCACGAGAATTAGCATGCATTCGAACAATACGTCCAATTCTTTCTTTTTTGCCTGAAGTGGTATTTAAAACATAACTTCCAGCTTCTAAGGTTCCTGAATAGACTCTAAAGAAACAAAGTTTACCAACAAAAGGGTCAACTGCAATTTTAAAAGCTAAAGCAGCAAAAGGCTCATTGTCATCTGCTTTTCTAATCTCTTCTTTACTTTCATCTTTTGGATTAAAGCCTACTACTGGAGGGATATCTAAAGGATTTGGCAAATAATCACAAATTGCATCTAAAAGCTGCTGGACGCCTTTATTCTTTAAAGCAGTACCAACTAAAATAGGCATGATTTCATTATCTAAAGTTGCTTTTCTTAAAGTTTTTTTAAGCTCTGGCAAAGAAACTTCTTCACCGCCTAAATATTTATTCATTAAATCTTCATCATGCTGGACAATTGCCTCAAGAAGTTCATCTCGGAACTTTTGGGATTTTTCTTTCATGTCTTCTGGAATATCTGTTTGTTCAAACTCTTTTCCTTGATCATCTTTATAAATAAAAGCTTTTTGAGTTAATAAATCAATTACTCCTAAAAATTTATCTTCAGCACCAATTGGTAGTTGAATTGGATAAGCATTTTTAGTTAAACGTTCACGAATAGAATCTAGGTCAGAATAAAAATCTGCACCGGTTCTATCCATTTTATTTATAAAACCCATTAAAGGTACTTTAAATTTTTCTGCTTGATGATATACAGTTTCTGACTGAGGTTCAACACCGGCAACACCATCAAAAACTACAACGCCACCGTCTAAAACGCGAAGTGAACGCTGTACTTCAGCAGTAAAGTCGATATGGCCCGGGGTATCAATAATATTAATTCGGCATTTATTATCTTCTTCACCTCTTGGCGCCCAAAAACAAGTTGTTGCAGCAGAAGTAATAGTAATTCCACGTTCACGTTCTTGTTCCATCCAGTCCATTTCAGCTTCACCTTCATGAACTTCACCAATTTTATGTTTTTTACCGCTGTAAAATAAAATACGCTCGGTTACTGTAGTTTTACCGGCGTCGATATGAGCGATAATTCCAATATTTCTAGTTTGTTCTAAAGAATATTCTCGGGGCATAAATATAACTTATAAAAAATTAACATTCAACTGCTAACTTAATTAATAATTATCGAGCAAAATGAGCAAAAGCTCGATTTGACTCAGCCATTTTATAGGTGTCTTGTTTTTTCTTAAAAGCAGCGCCTTCTTTATTGAAAGCAGCAATAAGCTCATCGGCTAATTTATTAGCCATTGGAGCACCTTTTCTAGCTTTTGCAGCTGCGGTAATCCAACGAAAAGCTAAAGCATTTTTTCTATCCCCTACTACAGCAACTGGAATTTGGTAGTTACCACCACCAATTCTTCGGCCCTTAACCTCTACTTCTGGGGAAATATTTTTCATTGCAGTATCAAAAACTTCTAAAGGATCTTGCTTAGTTTTTTCTTTAATAATGTCAAAACAATCATAAACTACTTTCTGAGCAATTGTTTTCTTGCCACGTTTCATTAAATGATTAATAAACTTGGCAATAATAACACTATTATATTTTGAATCTGGTTTAATGTCTCGTTTTGGAGTTTTTCCACGCATAATTTATAAATTATTCAGCTGAATCAGCTTGAGCGGCTGGAGCAGCAGCTTTGCCACCACCACCTGATTTTTTAGCACCATAAAGGCTTCGGCCCTGTTTACGACCTTCAACACCAGTAGTATCATACACACCGCGAACAATGTGATATCTCACACCAGGAAGATCACGAACTCGACCACCTCTAATTAAAACTACGGAGTGCTCTTGTAGATTATGGCCTTCACCTGGAATATAAGCGGTTACTTCCATACCATTTGAAAGTCTAACTCTGGCAATTTTTCTAAGGGCTGAGTTAGGTTTTTTAGGAGTGGTAGTAGTAACTTTTAGGCAAACACCACGCTTAAAAGAAGCACCTTTAGGATTTTCTTTCTTTTTTCTTTTTAAAGTATTAGAAACTAGTCGCAAGCCAGGCGTTTTAGCCTTTTTTTGCTGCGACTTACGTCCTTTTCTAACTAATTGATTTACTGTAGGCATTTTGTTTAAAAGTCTTAAAAACCTGCCTAAAAGGCAGTTTATAAATACAGAGATATACTAGCTAATAATTAAGAATAAGTCAAGAGTTTAAATTATAAACCAAAAATTCTCAGAAATAAGCCAAAAATTGTCTTGAATAAAATACCAATATAACTACCAAGTAAAAATATAAAAAACAATGAAATAAATAATCCATATTTTGCCATAAAAATTGGATTGGCAAATGGGGTTTTTTTAATGAATTCAGCAATTGGAGTAAAAGTTGTTAAAAAATTATACCCATCAAAACCCGGAAAAGGTAAAGAATTAAAAATAGCTAAAACTAGATTAATTTGCATAAAAACACTAAAAAATATTACTCCTAAATTATTGTATCCTAAATCTAAATATTGAGTAGTAATCTTTAAAATAACAGCTGAAATTGTAGCTAAAATAATATTAGCGCTAATGCCGGCCATGGTAACATAACGATAAGAAACCACTCCCCCTTTAAGTCGAAATGGGTTAACTGGAACTGGCTTGGCCCAGCCAAATAAAAAACCAGTATTAGAAATCATTAAAAGAAACGGGACTAATATTGAGCCAATTGGATCAATATGAATAAGAGGATTCAAAGAAAGACGTCCAGCAACCTTGGCAGTATCATCACCAAAAATGTTAGCTACATAGCCATGAGCAATTTCGTGTAAAATTACTGCAATTCCAAAAGCAATAATATAAATTAATAAAATCAAAATATCCATATTAAGTTAACTATATCATAAAGGCTTGATTTATTAAAACAATTCTGTTATACTGCTTTCATTGTCAATTAAGTTAATTTTATGACTAAATGTGAAGTTTGTGGCCGTGAACCATTAAAGGCTAACTGGAAAAGTCATTCAAACCGAAAAACCATTCGTCGCCAAAAGATTAATCTACAGTCTAAGAAGGTTGAAGGTAAAAAAATGACTATTTGTACTAGTTGCCTTAAAACTATGGCTAAACAAAAAACTAAGTAACTTTTAGGCTAACAATGCAAGTTAGAGGTTACTTAGTTTTTTTATTGTTTAAATTTTAAAATATTATTGGTCGGGCTGGCGGGACTTGAACCCGCGACCTCACGCCCCCCAGGCGTACGCGCTAGCCAACTGCGCCACAGCCCGTAAATAACAAACAACAGTTAACCTTTAACAATTAACATAACCGCTAAATTAATAATGGTTAAATGTTAATGGCTAATAGTTAACTGCTATTGTAGAACTTCACTCCTAATTGGTTAAAGATTTTGGCTAGAAAAAGCCTGCCTTGTCAGCTTACCGCCCGATTCAAGTATAAATTACACCTAAACGTTTAGCTTGCTGTATTTGGCTTTGGGGCCCGCAGAAATACGACCACAGTCGATTTCGATTTTGGTGCCCTACTCTCGTAAGTTTGTCCCAAAACTTACACCAATTATAAAGTGAAGCTCGTTTATATTTTACCACTTAAAAAACCTTTGGTCAAAAAAAAGAGTGCCGAATAAATCCAGCACCCACGGTAGGCAAAAAGATTACATGATTTTTTTTATGCCTTCAAGAAAAGAACGAACTTTGTCTAGCTTACCATTGCCACCGCTAAGGGTGACCCAAGCAATACCGCCGTTTTCAAGCGTTTTGACTTCAAGATCAGGAAAAATTTCCTGAGCGAGAGATTTAAATCTCTGTTGTTTTCCAGAATCAACATTGATCCAAATTGTTCTTCCGGCCATGTTGTCCTCCTAATCTAAAAGAATATTAATCCTTTTGTTTGATAACTAGAAAAGTGGTTGTATTGAAGGGATCGTGATGCATCCCATATTCTAAAATTGGTAATTTATAAATTTTTGCTGCCTCTTGTGATGCAAGAGTAGCAGTAGATTTTGGTAACTGACCTTCAGCTATTTTTTTAACACATAAAGCAGTATCATCACTATCAAGACCTTCAGTTAATTTAATATCAGGATATTTTTCAGCAAAAGTTCGTTTACACTGACTGACTGCCTGAGGATGACCAAATACTTCTGTTATTTCCTCAATAGACTTAATATCTGGATGAGTTATTAAACATTGTAAAATTTCCATGCCATATACTGCCAGAACGTCAAACTGATAATTGCTCATAGCATGCATACTTGAAACATAAGCACCAGAACCGGAATTTGCCATAGCAAAAACTCCCCTATCTACCTCACCGTTTACTACGGCTTTAATAACGTTTTCTGCTTCAATTAAAAATTTTAAATCCATTTTATTTATATCAACTCCGATTTCTTCAGCTATGCGCATGGCTGACTCGTGAGTAAAACAACCCTCTATGCCGTGAATACCAACGGTGACTTTTTTTTCATTGGTTGGAAATATTTCATACTTATCTTCAAGACGGGTTTGAATATTCAATTTTGGCTTCATGGAAATTTTTTTATGAAAAGAAAAAACTTTTTGAGTTGAGTCAACAAACCAGCGCTCAATCCATTGGCGAATTCTTTGACGTTCAAGCTTAGGAAGTTTTTGGATTGATTCATTTTGTCGTTTTACTTTTTCTTCAATCTGCTGATTTGTTAAATGATTTAGTTTTTCAAAAGCTGTGGCAGCGGTATTTGCTAAATCACCATGGGCTCCATTGATTAAATCCTGGCGCAGCCACTGGGCTGAAGAATTTATTGAATGAATATAAGCACTAAATAAAGCATTTGAAGCTGGAACTGCCCATTCCATTAACTTTTCCATATCTGGGATTTCTTGATTGCAATCTTTAGCATACTGAGTTATTAAAGCATCAATTACAATTGTTAATAACTCTGGCATTGAAAGGACAACACCCATCATGAAATCATGCTCATCTTCTGATTTGGCCTGCAAAAAGCTAACACCTTGATCTTTTAAAAATTGTAAAATTGTTTTTATATGAGGATGTTCAATTATTTTATCTTGGGTTTGAATAATTACCCATTTTTGACCATTCAGTGGAACTCGTGGACCGTTTAAAGGATGTAAAGAAAGAAAAGCGGCGCCAGTTGGCTTGATAACGTCAGAAAGACGCCGCTTAATACTACAAATATCTATGACCAGCTGGTCTGCTCGGAGTTTTTTACCTTCAATAATTCTAGGGATTTCATCACGGGGAATACTAAGCCAAACAACGTCTGCTTGCCAGGCTTGATTCCAAACTTCTGGTGAACTATCACGGTTCACCTGAATTACTGTTCCAAGTTGTTGAAGTAAAGGGACTAAAAGGTTTTTACCCATATCCCCATTTGCTCCGATAATTGCATTAGTCATAGATTTTTTTATTGGACGAAAATCGTCTAGGCTTCTTGAAGCTCTGCCCAGGCCTGACACACAACTTGCGCGCCGTGCTGTGTTAAACCGCCAAAGAATACCATGTCAGGACAGCCAAAATCGTGGATACAATCAAGGCCGATATCAACACGGGCAGTCTCGGTAGTGATGCAAGCATCACATTTTCCGGCTTTGCACATTTCAGCGGCTGCGCCATTACTGTCTGCTTCAACCCATTCACAATGAGAATTGCGTTCCAAAAGACTTGCAAGTAATGGGGCTGGTGATTTGTGGCTGGCAAGTTTTGACCAGTCTTGCGGCAAAAGCTCGTTGTCGCAGATAACGTTGGCTGTGTTGCCGTTTGCAAGCTTTTGAGAAACTGTCGCTAACTGCATGTGATCCAAAGGCATCACCTGCTGAACAAAGAACATCAGCGTGTCAGTGGCAGCACCAAAAAACAAGTCTTTTTCTCGGCCAAAAACAGCACAGGTCCAGTAAAGAGGAACTACTCCCGGTTCTCTGACTGACTGAGCAGTAACTAGATATTCGTCGGGAATCCGACCAGTATGAAGCGTGCCCTTATCTTTGAGGCCGGTTCTTTCAAGCCAAAGTTCGCAGGCCTGAGGAATATTACTGATTTTCCTGGGACCTAAAACAAAGTTACGAACCTCAACTACGCTTGGCGACTTAAGTGCCGCGATTATGTCTTGCTCAATTTGAGGAAGACCTTGATTGCTCAAAAAAGTCTGTAGTGCCATTTAAATCCCTCCTTGTTGGGTTGCACTTTACGATTTGTCCAATTGTACGGTACGAATTAATTATTAGCTGCATTAAAAAAATGCAGTATAAACAAAAAACTGATCCCTAGAAGGTAGATCAGCTGGTTTTTTATCCTATTTTGACAAAGCTCAAGCCAACTGACTACCGGTCAGTAAAGAAATAGAAGCTAAAGCTAAACCAATTGTTGAAAAATGTCTTTTTCATAGGATATATATAAGTTATCTCAATTAGAATAATATGTCAAGAAAAATAAGGATAGGGCTCTAAATTAAGTAATTTAGAGCCCTAAAAAATGGTCGGGATGGCAGGATTTGAACCTGCGACCTTCCCCCTCTTAAAAAAGAGCAAGACGCGCTAACCAGACTGCGCTACATCCCGGACAAAAGAACAAAAATGGTCGCGGCGGCAGGACTCGAACCTGCAATCTTCCCTTACCAAAGGTAAGAAACGCTTTGCCAATTTAAGCTATCGCCCCGATAAATAAAAAACAGCCTGGGAAAGCAGGCTATTTACATTTATCAATATCAAATACCTACTTCCCTATGGCAAGCTTGGGGGAACCGGTAAAGTTGGATTGATTTGATAATTCATATCATTAATTTACTCCTTACTTTTAAAAGTGTCAAATATCCACCTCTTGTCATTCTGAGTATCCGCCAGTTGGCAGAGACGAAAAATTTTACAGATCCTTCAGTTTCCTACGGCAACTTCAGGATGACAAAAAAATAAAAAAGGGGTTGGAAAAATTCTCCAACCCCGTGTGAGTTTTGTACAGATTAACGAGAAGCAATAGCGCGACGATTCAAGGCAGCCACAATCCCACGAGCTGCTGCTACGTGGGTTTTATTGTGAGTACCAACTCCCCACCAAACTGTCGGATCGTCACCAAAGACTAGTGGCACGAAAGCAATGCCTTTTGCGTCGGTTGTTTGGCCAAGCGATTCTTCACGAAATCCGTGAACAACTTGAAAGCCATTAACACCAGCTTTGCTCAACGCCTTGGAAAACGCATCCAAAGGACCATCGTTAGATGAAGCACTGACTTCATAGAGCTGGCCGTTGACCCAGATCTTAACCAAACCATTGGTTTTTTCACTACTGCTGTCGTCGGTAATCCAATAGCCTTCAAGCTCATAAGGCTGGTTGACGTTGACGAACTCCTGGTCAAACCAAGCTTTAAGCTGATCACCGGACACTTCAGCACCGTGAAGCTCATCCATTTTAACCTGAACAACAGAAGCTAGGGCTGGCTGGAATTCCTTGGGCAATGAAATGCCGTGTTCTTGTTCCATAACCCAGGCTATACCGCCCTTACCCGACTGCGAATTGATGCGGATCATCTTTTCGTACCGCCGGCCAAGGTCAGCTGGGTCAATATGAAGGTACGGAACATACCAGCCACGCTCAAAGAGTTCGGCAGTGTTTCTACGACGTGCCATTCCCTTACCAATAGCATCCTGATGCGAACCGGAAAAGGCAGTAAAGACCAGTTCGCCAGCATAAGGATGGCGCGATGGAACCGGCATTCCAGTCAAGCGTTCAACTGTCTCAACAATTCTTGGCATATCCGAAAAGTCAAGACCAATGTCGATTCCTCGAGAAAACAGATTCAAGGCAACGACTGAGACATCTACGTTGCCAGTTCGCTCGCCGTGACCCAAAAGGGCACCTTCAACTCTGTCGGCTCCTGCCAGAAGACACATCTCGGTTGAGGCTACAGCCATGCCCTGATCGTTGTGGGCATGAGTAGAGATTATCACACTTTCGCGATTCTTGATGAAAGCGTCAAAATACTCAAACATGTCTGCTACCTGATAAGGCGGACGGCGCTCAACAGTGGCGGGCAAGTTGAAGATAATCGGCTTTTCAGGCGTTGCTTGGCCCCATTCATCAAACACAGCTTCACAAGTCCTGATGGCAAACCCAAGATCAGAATCCGTAAACTCTTCAGGTGAAAACTGAAAACGAATGTCGCTTCCTTCCATCTGAATTGCGGCGTTACGAATTTGAGCTGCTGTGGCAACTGCCCGGTCGACAGTTTCGGCATTACGCAGGCTGAAAACCTGAAGCATATGAAGGTCAGAAGTGGCAATGTAAGAATGAAAAATTGCCTGCTTTATCCCCTGAAGTGATTCCATGGTCCTTTCGATCAAGTGCTCACGGCACTGAGTCAAAACCATAATGAAAACATCATCGGGAATATGACCTTCTTCAATCAGACGACGGACGAAATCAAAATCGTCCTTGCTGGCGCTGGGAAATCCCACTTCGATATGCTTGAACCCAATATCGCAAAGCAGCTTGAAATACTCAAGTTTTTGCTCGGGGTCCATAGTGTTAGGCAATGCCTGGTTGCCGTCACGCAAATCAACAGAGCACCAAATAGGGCTTTGAGTGATTTGCTTGTACGGCCACTGCTTGTCTGGCATTTGAATTGGCTGGGGTGCCACGTACTTTGGCACTGAAACTCTTGATTTTTTCATCTCTGCCATTCCTCCTCTTTAAACCTTGCCCGACTTGTCGTCAGGCGTTATTTTTCCAAAACGATCCAACAAATGATCAATCCAAATGGTGATTAGAAAAATCACCACTCCTACAGTTAGCTTTACCATGGCGTTTCTCCTCGTTATTTTCAATGAACGAATGTGTTTTCAAAACAAAACAGCCTTCATGGAAGGCTGACTTTTCGTGTACTTTTAGTACTTTTTATCTATAAGTAAACCTTCCACCAGTTGGCTGGAGTAACAATAAACCTAATAGTAGGAGTTCTGATTGTTTGGTGAAAAGTTTCATAGATATTTTGAGATTACACCTAACTAAAAAAAATGTCAAATATCCACGTCTTGTCATTCTAATGCCAAAGGCCGAAGAATCTCGAGATTCTTCACGGAGTTTACCCTCAAGATCTTTTAAAATCCTTCTCCGCCAACTGGTGGCTTAGAATGACAATTAAAAAAAGATAAAAAAAGCTCGGGGGAATCCGAGCTTTGGAAAAAAAACGTCAACTAAGGATTTTGACAACCTGGGGTAAAAGCCTGGTTTGAATATCATTGAGGCGAAACTGCCTCTTACCCTGCTTGCCAGATGAACCGCCATTGGCCAGCTTTCTTTCTAGGTCAGCTGCCTCGCGGCAATAGTTGTCAAACCTTATGCTGGCCTGAAAAATCCTTTCTGCTACTGTTTCGCTTACTCCCGAGACTTCTACTTCCATTGTTTCTCCTTCCGCTAAACTAGCGTTGCTGCAATAGCAATAGTTCGATATGATTCTGGATCAGGTGTTACCCAGTCAACCCAACTTTTGAACTCGTTGACAGGAAAATAATCCAGAACTAATCCGGCCTGTTGATCAACCCTGATTGCCACACGACAGTCAGTAGTAATTCCTCGGAAACCTTGATACCATTTTGGCCAGGTACTGAGCGAGATAATGTCATCGCACCAAAACCAAAGGTGCTCAAGCTCTTCAGGGTAGTTAAGTTTATCGGGTTGGTCTTGCTGTTCACGGTGATAAGCCATCAAAGTAGCCACTGCCTCAATAGCCTTGATCGGCCGAAGATTAGAGGGCAGTAAAGCCTTTTGCTGATCAAAGGTTAAACCATGAACAAAATCGCAATTAGCAACTGCCAAATAGGCACGACGGGCTTGGATTTTGGTTTTCATAAAATCCATATTGGCTAAAGGGCCAAAAAGCGGATTATAACGAAAGCCAAAAACAGACTGCATGGCATAGGTTGGAAAACCTGAAGCTAGGCTTTGAATACTGCTACTGTGATTCACAATTGAATCGGCTTGAACCAAGGAAAAACCCCCTTGGTTTAACGGATCTTTGCGAGGAGTTATCCCCTGTTGTTCTGCCATAATAGCTGTCATTTATTTTCTCCTTGTTGTTAAAAATTCAAAGAACAAAAAAACTAGTCCTTGAGAGACTAGATGATTTAAGCTTTATTTTAACTATTACTAAACCACCTAGTCTACGAGACTAGCACGACGACGCTTAAAACGACGCTGTTATTTTGGTAAGTAATAGATTTCATATAATTATCTTATCATTTTTCATTTTTTTGTCAAACCAATTTTTCCACAATAAAAAAGCCATAAATCTTTGCGAAATATGGCTTGTTGTTTGAACTAAGGAACATTAAGAGAGTTGTCCGACTTCTGCAGTATCTGCACCTTTAGTCGAAACCTCTTGGCGCCACTGTTTAATCAAGACTAGCTCGATTGCTTCAACAATTGCTTCAAAAGAAGCGTTGATGATGTTGGTAGAAACACCTTGAGTGGTAAAAGAACCAATTTGGTCATGAACCCAGTCAATTTCTACCCGCATAGCAGATGCAGTACCTTCCTTGCCCGGCACCCTAAGTTTATAAGGAGTATAGTCATCAAGACCTAACCCCTTCAAGCAGGAATGTTTTGGGATCAAGAAGGTCAAAGCGGCATTAGCTAAAGCGTCAACCGGACCATCCCCTTTGTTGGTTGGATGCTGAGAATCCACAGTAATGGTTGCCATTAACTCACCAGGCAAAGATGTTGGCGAGTGATGAAAATGGTAACCAGCCGGTTTGAAGTTTGGAGCCTTTGGCCAAAGCATGCGGCCGACAAGCAGCGCGGCAGAACCGCTGCAGCTGTCAAAGCTGTAGCCTTGGCTTTCTTTGCCTTCAATTTCGGCTAGAACTGCATTGATGAAATCGCAATTATCAGAAACGTCGGAATCCCAAACCGCCTTAGTAAAGGCAATGACGTTTGATTTACCAGACATTCCTGAAACTACGACGTGGCGACGCCGCCCGAATTGATGCGGATCATGGCTTTCGTAAAGCTCATAGCCAGCTCGCTGGCCACCAGAAACATGAACCCCAGCCTTGTGGGTTGAGCAACAGCGACCAACAAACGGCTTGCGCTGGTAAGGGTGAAGGCCGGCCCAACGGTCAACTTCCCTGGAAGTTTCCTTGAGAAGTTCGCTATTAAAAGCAGGATTAAGACTAGCCCAGTCATGGCCCTCCTGGCTAAGCAAATGAAGATTGGCAAGCACTTCAATAGTACAGGCCATTCTGACTCGTTCCGAATAACCATTGATTGTACCTTGAAAATGGTTTGCACCGCTGCGCAAGGCAGTAATAGTGTTAGCGACATCAAGGCCTCGATCGCCGTGGAGGTGAACTCCGATTTTGGCTTGATCGCCAAATTTCTCGACCACCTGACTAACAATCGACTCTACTTCCCAAGGATAGGCAATTCCGTTGGTGTCACAAAGAACTAGAGTATCAGCCCCGCCTTCAAGCGCTGCTGACAAAACCTCAAGTGCATAAGTGCCGCCGTCTACCTTAAAGCCCTGGAAAAAATGTTCGGCGTCAAAAACACCGCGGTGCCCAGATTGAGTAATAGCCCTCATTGAATCATTAACCATGTTCAGATTCTCTTGAGGTGTTGTCCGAAGAGCTTTGCTGACATGAGCCAGCCAAGATTTTCCAAAAACAGTTAAAACATCAACCGGCGCTTCGATAAGCTTAACAAAAAGCTTATCGTCTCTAACTGTTTTTTTTGCTCTTCGAGTGCTGGCAAAAGCAACCAGCTTAGAATTCTTGAGTTCGGGCAAACTGCCTTCCTTGATCGCCGAATAGAGTTGATCCCAAGCCCGATTAGCGCCAGGCCAGCCAGTTTCAATTAGATCAACCCCCAGCCGGTCTAAAAGACCAATGATGGCAACCAAAGCTTCGACACCAAAATTGATGCCCATTCCTTGTTTGCTTTCGCGTAGCGTCGCATCATACGATTCGATCCGTCTATCTGCCATTCTACTGTCTCCTCCTTGTTTTAGGATTATTACTAAACTCTCCGATTGGTTTTCAAGTTACAAATTCATCTTGCAAGCAAGACAATCAAAAAAACCTTCCAGTGGAAGGTCTCTCTTATCGTCTTGTTTGTTTTTTACAATGTTGAAAGACTTCCACCTAAAGGCTGGGTAATAATAATGCTAATAATAATGTTTCTTTTGGAAGTCATAGTTTTGATATGCTTATATTAGCAAAAACACAATATTAGTCAAGTTTTAATTATAATTTGGCTAATTTTAGTTTTAAATATCCAAATCAGAACCGCCTACCCCATCGCCGTCATCAACAACTACATCATCAGTTGTAGTAGGAATATCTTCTATTACAACTTCTTCATATTCACAAGAATCATCATCTTGGGTAGCCTCTGAGTTAAAATTTAAAGCAGTATCATCCATACAGCCTAAAACTACAGTTGGTTCTTCAGGATAGGTACAACTGCCATCATCTTCTGTTGC
>Ga0272443_10000323_pt1 | contig 91702 bp, 67 predicted proteins | sample SSMAcet12_FD_193581 | JGI IMG/M metagenome (GOLD analysis project Ga0272443, IMG submission 193581) | Marine sediment archaeal communities from Little Sippewissett salt marsh, Falmouth, MA, United States - SSM-Acet-12 | ecosystem: Environmental > Aquatic > Marine > Wetlands > Sediment ...
AGACCACGACCGGAATAATAAGGTTGAGGTCGATGGCGGCAGAAAAGAAGCTGATGTTCCCGATGATGGACGTCAACGGGGGAAAAATGAAACATCTGTTCGACAACCGCTACGGCACGGGCCAGTCGACAATAGACGGCCTGCTCACCGCCACCAACCTGAGCCTGGCCGGGAAGAGGTGCGTGGTCGCTGGATACGGCTGGTGCGGGAAGGGAATCGCCATGAGGTTGAGGGGGATGGGTGCACTGGTGACGATAAGCGAGGTGGACCCGGTCAAGGGCGTGGAGGCCGCAATGGACGGGTACAGGGTACTGCCCATGATGGATGCCTGCGTGGACGCGGAGCTCGTGATATCCGCAACAGGCTGCAAGGGTATTGTGGGTCCGGAAACTATTGGCAAACTGCCGGACAGCTGCATTCTCGCCAACTCCGGGCATTTCGACAACGAGATAGACGTGGCCTATCTGGAGGATATATGCTCGTCCTCCAAGGAGGCAAGGGAGCACGTGACCGCCTACAGGCTGGGGGAAAGGACGATCTACCTGCTGGGGAGGGGAAGGCTCGTGAACCTCGTGGCGGGTCAGGGGCACCCGGTGGAGATAATGGACCTGTCCTTCACACTGCAGATGCTGGGCGCGGTCCACATAAAGGAACACGGGCTGGAGCTGCCCCGGGATGTGGTGGTGATGCCGCCGGAGATAGACCGGATGGTGGCCTTGCGTAAGCTCTCATCGATGGGATACGGGACAGACGAACTTACAGAAGAGCAGGTCCTGTATCTGAAAAGCTGGGAGGAGGGTACCTGAGGGGACCGTACACCCTTGACAGCCATTGTATGACCACTTGATATATGGTCCTTCGATAATACCTTAGGTAACAAAGAAAGGCAGTTCCCGGCAAGGGTGTGATTTTGGCCTTATGCAGAAAACCCTAATGAAGTAGATGTGGCCAATACCCGAGATACGAAAGAAATGCATGTCCCGGTGAGGGTGTAGTTTTGGCCACATCCGGAAAACCATTATAAAGGTGATATGCTCAATTCATCCAAAATAGAGATATCGGGGGTCATCTGGATGGGAGATGATAATGAACCGAGCTACGATGGGGACATACCGAAGAAAAGGACACAGATACCCTTCAACAGGATATCCGATGCTCTGTGGTGCGGTCGGGTCCAGAGCCTGTGCGACGGGTCCCTCTGCTCGGATTGCCACCTATTTTCCGCAAAGGACGAAGATATGGCGGATGGAACTTCATCAAAGGGCGAGGTAATTAAGGATGGGTCCATTCAGTCGGTCAGGTCAATCCTTGATGATGAGGAATGAGATGTGAGTGTTTTTCTCCTGACAGGGAGCCGAAAGGAAATTATCTGTCCAAGGGAGGGGCCCCTGTGGCCCGTTCAGGGGTGGTAAACACTTTTCTAGTACGGCGCTCTTAGGGCAAAGGATGCTCTGTCTCAACTGCGGAAAGCGAGAACAGTACGCCGATAACCTCTGCGAGACATGCCTCCTGGAGAGGTTCGAGCCCTTCACGGTGCCAAAGGTGATACATGGAACGGTGTGTCCCTCCTGCAACAGGGTACTGAAGGGCAGACACTGGGAAAGCTGCAGGGGGGAAAAAGACGACGCCTGTCTCGAGGTCGCAGGGGACCATATAAAGCTGGATCCGGAACTCTCCTTTCCGTCCATGGACCTTCACGCGGCCAGCCAGGACGGTAGGGTGTTCCATGTAACGGGAGAGATCTCCGGCACATACAGGGGCCTTGCTGTAAGAAGGCAGCTTGATGTGGAGGTCAGGCTCGACCTAACCATCTGCAGGTTCTGCTCGAGACAGCACGGTAACTACTTCGAGGCGATCGTTCAGATCAGGGGCCTGGAGGGCCTGTCCGAGGATACGATAGAGGAGCTGCTGGATTCCGTGAGGGACAGGGCATACGAGATGTCGGTGAAGGACCCAAACGTCTTCATAACAAAGGAGGAGAAGGTTAGGGGAGGTTACGATTTCTACCTGGGGGAAAAAAGCTTCGCCAAGGCACTGGCCCAGAGGATGCACGATAGTTTGGGTGGGGAGATGAAGGTATCCTCATCCCTTTACGGCAAAAGGGACGGCAACGACCTCTACAGGTTCACTTACCTGGTGAGGCTCCCCGGTTTCATCGCAGGGGATTACCTGATACTGGGCGACGGGCCCAAGGAGGTACTCAGGTTCGTCAAAAAGAAGGTCTTTTTAAGGGACCTCAGGACGAAAAGGACCACATCCATGGACCAGACCGAGGCCATGGGAAGGAGGGTCGTCAGGGCCCGGGATGCCGATGTCGATCTTGTGGTTGTGATGGATGCGGGGACAGAGGTCCAGGTGCTCCATCCGGACACCCTCAGGCCGGTGGATGTCGTCAAACCGGAGGGTTACGGAACCGTGGAAGATGACAGCATACCCGGGGTGCTGATAGACCAGGAAGTGTACCTCAGGTGATGTAAACCGAAAAGAACGTCGTTCTGAGGTCCATCCGATCCAGGGTCAGGAACGTGATACCGAAGGTATCGAATCCCTCCGGATCGGAACCGAGCGAGATGGAGTAATCCGTGTCCCTTACCAGTCCATGGGACTGGAGGTAACCGTCCATGTGGCCTTCCCATGTTAAGCCGAACATGGTCCTTATGGTGATCGAGATACCCGATCCAGGAGGGATATCGTATGAGGTATCGGTGTGGGATATTAGGGTCATGGTTATCATGTTGGTCCCCGTACCGGAGTAGGAGTTCATCTCCCCCTCGATACTCGTTGAGAGGACATAAAGGATCAATTCACCCCCGGCATCCTCGGAAATGATGATATTGGGAGGGCCCTTGATAACGGACGAACCCAGCTGCTCCCTGACTATCGCCCCGCCTTCGAGGTGGATGTTCTGCTCGTCAACATAGTTATTGCTGGATTTGTATTCGATACTGCCCCTTGAGATCCCGTAGTTTTTTGGGGGAACACCTGTATCGGAGATCACCATCCTCCCCCAGTCCGCGTTTACCTCCAGGGAGCCGGTCATCCTTCCGAAACCGAACACCGGCCCCCCTGTGGAGCCGAGCTTGATGGAGGTCGTAAGGGATACTCCCTCATCACCGTTGACGGATAAAGTATCCATAGACCCCTTGAGGTCCATGAAGGAATCCATAACGGAGTTGAGGGTCTGGGCCTCCACATCCTTGCCCCATGCGGGAAGGTATGATGTGAATACAAGTCCTATCAGGGATATCACGATGCCTGTGATCAATACAAGGGATACGACGTTAGTGACCCCATATCTGTCCTCAGAGAAACCCCTTCGCAGAAATCTCATATGGAAACCTCCATCTCTCCGAAATTCCCGTTGAATTCGTCAATGTCCAGTATCTCGAAATCGGCATATGAGCCACCATCCACGATGTTGAAATCCCCACCCCCGAAACCCATCTCGAGGAACCTGCTGCTCAGGTGGTCCGCCCATGCGAACCTTGTGGGGCCCGTGACCCTTATGATGACATCCTCATTTGAGGACGGGGCTATCTGGAATGAGGAGGAGGAGAGCATCCTGGTTACGGTGGTTATGCTCTCGAAACCCGCTATGCTCCACTCCTCTCCGCTGAGGCCGAACCCGTTCATTCTGAGGGAATAGGTGCCGGATATCCTCTCCTCGAAGATCAGCGAGGGAGGGGAGGATACCGAATAGGAACCATATTCTTCCAGTATAACCGCTCCGGCCTGCAGCAGGTAGTTCTGATCGTGGAAATAGTAGTTGTTTGAACGGTATTCGAGCGATCCGGTGTAGGTATTGATCACCCTCTGTCCCCCTGCCAGGTTATCGCGTAATATGATCGACAGGGAGAAATCCTGAGGTCTGGGATCGAGGTGGAGGATACCCGAGGACCGGGCAACGGCAAGGTAGGGATTTCCGAAGGTCCCAAGTGTCACCCTGTTCACTATCACCGTGTTGGTGTCCTCGGCCTCCAAAAGCGCCCTCATGGACATCCTTATGCGAACAAAGGAGTCCTCGAGGTCACAAGCATGCTCCATGTCCATCTCCTTTCCCACAACATCGCCGTAGCTGATTATCAGTCTTCCCGATAGAGATAGGAGTATGGACATTATCAGAACGGCCGATACGATCACCGCGTCTCCCCTGTCGTTCTTCACAATCTTTTTCGTGTCTCTCCCCACCCATATGTATTTGCTCTTTTAACGGTGATAAATACAACAGGAGATATTAATAACATTAGTAGGCAGAATATCAACAGGGAGGGTTCAATAGGGGTGGATCCTGCTTCGGGGTTCCCCTGAGTCCCAGCCATTTCCTCGTAGGTTATGGCATCCTCACCGTTCAAATCGGACATTTCACCAAGATCACCGTCACTTTCCATTGTAGGGCCGTTGAAGGGTGCAGCCTCCTTGAAATAGATGTCCTTGGACCTTCCCTCTCCGTTGTCCCTGCTGGATTCCAGGGATTGTCCGTATATGTACACATCGTCAATATAGAGACCGTACTCCTCGTTGGGATCCTCGTAGTGGTTGGGATCAAGATTGGTCACCAGTCTGAACCTTAGTATGACAACGTTCCCTATGAACCCGTCAAGGTCCGTTATCAACCTCGTAAGGGAAGTGGCCTTTACCCAACCATTACCAGCATCCAGACCGGTGAATGATTTGCCGTCCCCATCTATCCCATCCATAGCATCCGTTTCCGTACCGGAAACACCCCAGGCCGTCCTTACGCCCAGACTGAGGGGTACCCATGATACGCCGTTGTCGGTCGACACCTCCACCCTGAACCCGTCAGGGGGCCGTCCAGCATCGTAATCGATGTTGAACTTTAGAACGGCGTGGAGTTTTGCAGTGAGTGCATTGGTGAGGTCTATTGGTCTGGTATACAGCGAATTGTCAACTCCGGATTTGAAGTCCCCTGCTAGGTTCGTGTCATCTCCCACGAACCAGGCGTTGGTCCTGCGACCGTTCATATCGGTCGTTTCCTTGATCATCCAGTTATCGACCGAATCGTCCTTGTTGGGATTCCCCGTTCCGGTCGAGATGGTCATCTTGACATCATCTAACATCCAGCCGTATCCTGTCCCTCCGTAGTTGAAAATGTATAGGAAACGGACCTTGATGTAGTTACCTGCCCAGCTGTCGAGCTGAACGCTGATGTACTCCCAATCCAGGGTTCCACCCCCGCTTTTACCGTTCCAGCACCATCTCATTGGTACACCGAAATCGTCCACGTTGCTTTCCCATTCGGCAACGAGCGTATTACCGGTGTATGGTTGATTTGGCTGAATGTAGGAGAACCTGTAAGGGCTGTTCGGGTCGGCAGGGTCCGTAGGTATCCCGATCTGTATGACACCTCCGTTGCTCCCTATCTTCATATTGTATTTCTGATAGAAGGATAGCTTTGCGCTGTCAACGTTCCTGAGGTCTATCGGAGGTGTCTCAAGGTACTTCCAGGAGTTGACGGTGGAGCCGTCCGTCCAGGGATTCAGGGGATCCACCTCGTAGGAGCCCCCTCCACCCCCTCCTCCACCTCCGCCCCCTCCTCCGCCGGAACCTGGATGGAGGAAGAACCTGGTGCTCGGGATGATCTCCTTTCCCTGAGAGGATGAGCTCCAGCGGAGCTCCGCGACCGCATCCCCTCCGTCCTCGTAATATTCCATCTTGATCGGATACCTTACCCCGGCCTCGAGGAGGATGGTCCCGCTGTGTTCCGTGGCTGACTGATCAACCCACTCGTTGACTATCCTTATGTCGTTCACCCACAACCTCACACCGTCATCCGTTCTGGTGTAGAAGGTGTAGAGTTCCGAGTAGAGGGGCTCGATGTAACCGGTCCATCTCACGGAGTAACCGTTGGATCCCATGGATGGGTAGGGAGAACCGGATCCCCAATCGAAATTGATCACGGGATCGTTCCTTATCATGACGAAATCGTCGAAATCATCCTGGTCGTAATACTCCGCCCTGAGACCGTTCTGATATATAACACCCATGAGGTAGAGTGCATTGATCTCATCGGTATCCAGCAGGAAATTGTATATGCGGAAATCATCCAGCATTCCATCAAAATGGTTGCTCGATCCGTCCGATGAGCTTCCATCGTAGAGTATCGTATCATCCGAGTATCCAAGGGTGATGTCTCCGCTGTGGTCATCTATGAATCCGCTCTCGCTGGAACTGCCGACGGGTACCCCGTCCAGGTACATAACCTGGGACATACCGGAGCTGTCGAACACCAGTGCGCAGTGGTGCCAGTTGGATATGTCGTTGTAGGGTACGCTGAACCAGGTATTGGTCATGGCAGAGGACCAGAATCCGGTGTACAGCCTATCGTTCTCCAGGTATATGTTCAGACCATTGGAGGAACCTCCCTCCTTGAATATTACCTGTTTGGAATTGGTATCGTCGGCCTTGAACCAGAAAGAGTAGCTCCTCTCGTAGATGTCCATGAGGTTGATGTCGGAGGTGTCCCAGACGTCCATCTCGGTGGAGGAACCGTCGAACTCCAGCGCCCCGCTTATCTTGCCTGTCACCCAGTTCTCGTTGGAAAGATAACCGTCGTTTCCGTTCCCAGAGGAGTCTACCGCTGTGGAGCCCGCACCATCGTCGAAGGTCCAGTATGCCACTTCACCTGCCCTGGTCGGTGCCCTGGTGGACTGCTGGGCAAGGTCCTGTATCTCGTTGAATATGTCATCGTATATGTTCTGCAGTTCGGAGCTGTCGGGGGCGTAGTAGTACTTGCCCTTTCCGTTGTTGTTGTAGGATGATCTATCCGCTATCTGCCATAGGTCGTACTCGGTCGTGAACTGCGATCTATCCGGTGAACCCCCCAGAGAGGGTGGTGTTGAGTCACCGTTAATGTAGGTACCGGAGTGGGGATCTACTCCAAGGCCTATGGTGAAGATATAGACGGGAGCGTATATCAGACCGGTCCTCACCTCGCTGGCGCTGTCCAGATTCCTCCAATGTGTGCTTCCGCTGTAGTACCTGATTATATCGTGTCCTCCCGATCCGTCCTGGTTCCTGAAGGTGACAGGCGCATCCCCCCATTTGAGACCTCCCGTCCGTCCCCATGTATATTCCCAGTAATTGGTCAGCTCGTCGGAACCCGGTGCATATGTCTCGGAACCGGTCTCCCTGTTATTGGTACCCCAGTCGTCACCATCAGTGAGGGCCACAACCGCTGGTGTCCTTCCGGCCTCATCGTGGTTCACCGCGTAGTTGATAGCATCCCCAATGCAGTCCCAGATAGGTGTATTTCCGTTTGCCCACAGGTCATCTATCTCGTCCTTTACCCATTCCTTGTTGACCGCGGTCATCTCCAGATAATCGAACTGGAACTGGACGTCCTCGGATCCCCTTCTGAACGTGTATAGGGCTACCCTGTCGAACTCGGAGAGCTGGTCCACGAACGTCTTAGCAGCCACCTTCGCATCCGCTATCTTGGAACCGCTCATACTTCCGGATGTATCCAAAACGAAGACGACATCGATGGGCGATCTTATGTCCCCGCTGGGTTCGTGCATCATGTATGAGACATTGGATGAGTGGTACTCGTTTGCCACAATGGTGTTCCCTATGTTATTGTTCCGTGAGAAACCGGAGGTATCTCCCCAGCTGTCAATTATATTGCTGTTCGTGGGCTCCTCCATGTAATCAAGTTTTCCCTCCCCGTTTATTAGGAGCTCCGTGGAATCATGCTGCCAGTTTCCCTCCCCCGATTCCATGTTGTCCCAGAAAAAGTAGATATGTTTGTACTGGAACGGGTAGTTGTTTATCATATCGAAGCTCTCGTCGGTATCGTCGTACTGGTCTATCGAGATCCTTATCTCCCTTTTTCCGGCGTACAAGGGAGTCCATATCGCTTCGAGTGTAGTCGTGGAATCGTCCTCAAGATAGACGTATTCGCTCTTGATAAGGGTATTGCCATCGGTGAAACGGACGGTCCCACCACCGGGGACGCCTCCGAGGTTGGCGATCTCCACGTTGACTATGTACGAATTTCCCAGGACCGGGTTTTCGCTGTCGAACTCTATCCTGCAGTTCCTTCCCACCAGGTCGGGTTGGTCCTCGGGGGTATCCAGCCAGTGGAGGGAGAGGTAGAGGAACTCGTAGTAGGCGGAATCCAGTTCGGTAGGGGGGATTACCGAATGATCGAGGTGTTCCAGCTGGAGGGAGCAGATGATGGTCTTGAAGGTTATCGCCGTGTCCAGTTCAATGTGATCATACTGCATCTGGACCACAACGGGGTTATAGGGGCCCCAGATGGAGCTGTATGAGGCAAAGGCCGCCTCCCTGGAGTCTATGTGGGTTCCACTCGTGACAGCAAGTCTCTCGTAGTCGTATGCCCCGTTCAGATCAGTTCCCCTGTACTCTATTCCCATATAGATATCCTCAACGTATTCTCCATCGATGGGACCGTATAGGTAGCTCGATATCCCGCTGGAAGTGACGGCCTCGACCCCAAGGTAGTTGTTTATGAACTCGTACACGCTATATGTGATACCGGTTTTGACGGTGAACGTGTCATCGCTCTCGGAGAGGTCCGATATGAGCCTGTTGCCTATGAAAAGAAGATGCTCGTTATGTTCATCGGGCAGGTAGTCCGTCTCCGGATAATCCCCGTCCAGGTACCTCTTCAGCGAAGCAAGGTCGTCATCCACGAGGGTCTCCCTGCCGCTTATGGACACGTCCCCGTGGTCCCCTGTAACCCATATGATGGAGTTGTATCTCTTCAGCTGGTCAAGTGCGGGTCCTTCCCTGTACTCGAATGATTCGGGAATGGGTGTGTAGAGGTTCTGAACGGTGAAGACCTCATGGTCATACGACATATTCTCCAGGAACTCCTCGACGAGCTGACTTGGCTCATCTGTGTAGGTCAACACCCTTGGATTGTCCTGGTTCCAGTTGTCAAGGGAGCCGTCATCATCGACTATCAGTATGTTGTTCTGTGTCACAAAAGATGTGATGGTGGATGTGGAATAGCTTATGTCGTTGTTATCCTCGTTTATCTCGGTGATAAGGTGGAAGGGATCCACCACCACCCGGAATGTGTATGTTCCCACGCCGACGGCAAGCCACCTCTTGAACTTGAGCACCTCCCCCCCGTGTGAGCCTATGGAGGGAATATCCTGCGGATTGTCGTCGCTGAGGCTTCCACCGCTCGGGTCCGGTACGTTTGGTGTTATCGGGACCTCTATTCCATCGGGACCGGTGACGTAGAAGGAGAGGGATGTGGATTCCACATAGGGTCCGTTGTTACGTACGGAGACCTCTATCTCTATGGTATCGAGATATTTAGGCTGGTTGGTTTCTGTTATGGGATTCCTCTCCCAGATATCCTCATCCACCTCTTGTATTATGCTCAGTTCCATCCTTGTTATCGCCAGGTCCCTACCGACGTTCAATTTCCAGTCCATCCAGGCGATCACACCAGCTATGACGTCTATCTTCTCGTTGAGGTAGACTAGCTTTTTCATGTCCCAGGCATGTACGCTCGTTTTGAAGGCAGGTGTGGGGTTGTCCGGGTCCTGTGGTATGTCCAACCAGGACCTGATAGAGCTCATGACCGGGTCCGGATCGGCAGGGTCCTTGAGAACCCTCTGGGTTCCGATCGGCCCTATGGAGATCGGGTATGGAACCGGTGTCTCTGTACCTGATGGTACGGCCTGCATCCTCTGCATATTGGTGTCCGATCCCGTTTCTTTGAGTGATATCAGGTTCGATTCCCCGAACGGCGGAGATGTGACCTCATCCGGGTCAACACCCAGGAGTTGCTCCGGAAGATCGGAATATTCCGTGAAGCTCTCTATTCCGAGGTAGTACCTCGTCAGCATCTGGGCATCCATAGCAACATCCTCGGGGACCATGGCGGATATGTAGTCCGGGTGTATAGTACCGGTATCGGCGAAAACCTCACCGTTGTAATTGAAGGTATCGAAGTACTTGAACATGTTCGCTGTGGGATTCGTCCCAAGAAGGATGAAATATTTGTCGGATCCGAGGTATTCCATTATCTCCTGGATGTTACCCCCGAACTGGAGAGGATCCGAGGGATCGTTCACCGGTGAGTTGGTGAGGGCATCGGTCCTGTAACCTGTAACCCAGATGACTATGTCGTAATCCTTCAAAGCGGGAGCACCGACAGTTTCAGGTGGATCGTTGTAGTCAAAGGCGGGAGCGTCCCTGTACTGTGCGCCCAGCATACCTGTGTCCTCAACCTCCTGTGCTATGTACATCTTATCAATATTGACACCTGCACCTATCAACGCCTCGATAACGGTGGACGTCATATCCCCATCGGTACCTGATGCCTCCCCATCGTCATCCACGACCATTATCCGGGGAAGTACCTGGATCCTACCGAAATCGTAATTGTCCAGGTCCGATACATCGTCCCCCTGTGATTGGGCCAATCCCTGGGGTTTGGTGTGGTGGTTGAAAGCGTCTATGGCGGCATAGACATACTGGAAACCTCCCGGTACGAACGACTGTGCCTGAAGGGTGAACGAGTAGGAGAAATATGCCCCCGCAAGTAGTTCCACATCCGTCTTGATACATGTGGGGAAGACAACATCATCGGTCGTTATTGCGGGCGAAGACGGGGCTTCGGTCTTCCATTTTCCATCGTTCCCGGAACCGAATGTACCGGGATCGTCTATGATCCAGTCGTAGGATTCCGGATAGGTCTGGTTCAACCTCATGGGCAGGGTGGATACCACCAGGTTCACATCATCCGTGAGAGTGATGGGTTCATCTCCCGAGTTCTGGATGAATACGGTAACCGTGAGTTCATCCCCTGAATGGGGGTTCTCGTTGGAGAAGTAAATCCTGTAAATCCCCGGATCGGGTCCGTGGATCTCGACGGGTCTTATACCTACCTTGTACGTTCTCTCCACGTAGTTATTATTGTAGACGGACTCACCTGTCGTGACCGGAACCACCTTCACGTTCAGCACATGGGAACCGAGGGTTCTCGGACTCACGTATTCTTCCGCCTCCCATCTGTAGGTGAACTGCAGGTACTCATCTGTGGCGAGGGTGGGGTCCGAGGTCAGCTGGTTGTCCGCCGCATCGAAGTGGATGATGTTGACCTCAGGTGTTATCAGGTCGTCCGCGTTGTCGAAGAGCATGAGGTTCTCCACCCTCTCCCTGGACCCGTCGTTCATAATGTTGAAATAATCCCACCACGGTTCGGCCGCATCCCCGAAATCGGAGCCGAAATTGTGCACGGTCATCCTGATATAATATCGGCCTATCTTGTTGACGTTCTTGACAGCGGTCACGAGGTCCTGATCGAGTAATACGGCCTGTGTTATCGCCAGGTCGGGCAGGTTCGTAGAGGCCGTCGGTTTTTGCATGGAGTTCCTGAGGACAACGGTGCTAACCCCGTTGGATTTCCGGGATACCACAACAACGTCGAACTCATCAGTCGCGCCTGTTATGTCTATGGTCACCTTTTCACCTGGACCCCAGTCAGTATCGCTTCCGATGTCAACGTAGGTCATCTTGTAAAAAGAACCTGAACCGTCCACCACCTCGATCGTGGTCGCTTCTCCGTCAAGGATATCCCCTCCTCTGTGGGATATTACGAGGTCAGCACCCTGCACGGATGCCCAGAGGTCCACGTAAAGTCCCTCCTCCCCTTCCTTGATCTGCTGTGTCCACAATGCAACGCCCCCTGCAAGGGTCACCGATATGCCCAGGAGAAGTACGGTACCGACCGCCTCGGATACGGCCATCGCGTCTGATGACAGCCCTGTCCTTCTCAGGGAACGGAATAGGTGGAATAGGCCAATCTGTTTCATGGAGTTCACTCCCGTGACCTCTCAAAAAGATTTATATTATATATACTGAGAGAGGTAAATACCACATTTCTACCGGATCTCGACCGTTCAAAATCACGGATCTGTGATTATGGTGTTATTCACTCTTCCATGTCGAACTCGAAGTCCATATCGGAGATGTAGGCATCGTACCTGACCTTCATCTCCGGATTCAGGAGGATCTCCTTTGCCTTGTTCACCATGACCATCATCTCTTTTGCCTCCTCCTCGTCTATGTCCTCATTGAGCCTGATCCTGTCCGGATGGTAGAAAGCGGCGAGTTTGCGATAAGCCTTCTTGATCTCCTTCTCATCGGCCGTCGGTTCCACACTGAGCACCTCGTAGAGGTTGTACGGGAATGCGAACTCCTCCTCATCGTCGGAGATCGCCTCATCGCCGGAAGCGACCGGGATGCCCTGGGCCTGATACTTGGCCGTGTATATATCGTGCAGTCTCATGGCTATCTCGGCAGCACTCCCGTCCTCGAGTATGCTCTCATCGATAACGAAGTCCTGCTTCTTGCTGTCGCTGATCTTCTTGGAGATGACGAGCACGATGACAACCAGGATTATTATGAGGATTACGAGCAATGCGAAGATCCAGATCCAGAGGATCGGTGGTTCGACCATCCTCTCGAGGAATGTCTCCTCGTCCTTTTCCTCCTTCACCTCGATTACTGTGACCGTGAACCTGACAGAATCCGAGGCACCCGATTGGTCCGTGACCATTATGGTGATATTGTGGACGCCAGGATTCTCCGTGAAGAGCTTCTTGTTGAATTCGGGGCCCACCATCTCATAGGAATCGAAATAGAATACGAAAGAAAGCTCCGTATCATCCTCATCAACGACTATATCGTTCCCGTGGATGATCATGGTCTCGTTCTGGAGGTACTCCTTACCATCCAAACCTGCCGGAAGCTGTATCTCTGGTGGAATGTTTACATGTATCGGGAACTCCTCCGAAATCTGGGAGTTACCCAGTTCGTCCACCGCCCTGAACCGGAGTACGCTTTTCCCTATTCCCTCGAGGCAGACCGTGGAACCGTGTACGGTGATCGATTTATCGTTATCGACCGCCTCCACCCCGGTCCAGTCGGACCAGTTGCCGTCCCCATCCCTCTTCTGGACCTCCACGAGCGAGCCGTTGACCCTCACTGTGGATGACTGGGGTTTGTCAGTTACCTCTAGTGTCCAGTTGACAAGTGTGCTGTCCGCCTTTCCCGCCGGTTTCCTGAGCAGGAAAGAGGGGCCTATTCCGTCCAGTTTGAAATCGAAGTTCCAGACAGATGGTCTCTGTTTCCGCTCCTCGGGGATGTTCGTGATGTCCATGGATATGAAATCGGATCCCGAGGTATCCTCCGGTATATCCACCGTGCAGTAGTATCCGAGCGGCCCCCACTGCGCCTTGAACTGGACACCATCGGCCTCGAGTACAACGGAGAGTTCGGATGCAAGGGGCTGCTTTCCCGAGAGGTCTATGAGTGAATTGGGGTGTTTGTACCCGAAGCCCATGCCGGTGAAGTTCAGTGTGGAATTGGACCTCACATACGAGTTCTCCTCGATGGACCTGCCATGGTCGTCCAATACCTGGCCCACTGCGGGTACGTCGAGCGTTCCGAAGACCTGGACCGTTTTGTCCTCTTCGAAATCTGGCCTTATCGTCTCACCGTTCAGCATCTGCAGGTCCAATCTCGGTTCGAACTTCTCCTCGTAGGACCAGTTCATGTGGAACAGTACATCGAAGTAATAGGTGAAGTTCTGACCGATTATATTGGTGATGCCCGGGGATGATACGGTGGCCTCCGGGTCCAGAAGTTCCATGGTCAGTCTGTTATCCCCTAGGAAATATGATGAAAGGAGGTAGACCGATGATGAGCTTTCCTCTACGATCGAGGTATTTATCCACCTCAGGTTGGCAAGCTCTACGTTGGATATGTTGAAGTTCAACCTGTAAGGCCGGTATCCTGCCAGGCACACAAGTGAGCCGTCGCTGTCGACCGCCTCCGGGTCCATCTCGAAAAGAACCGTCCCATTCGCCCTTGTCGGGACCACATCCACCCTTTGTGGTGAAACATTCCCGGATATTGCGTTGAGCAGGAGGAGGGTCAAAAGGCCTAATATCATAGATCCAGCTGCAATTTTAACGGTTCGGTCTGAATGATCCACACCACATCTCATATCTGCCCCGCTCCCGCTCATGGAGCATCAACCACTAATATACATAAAAAGTTTACCTGGTGTGAGAGTCAACCCACTGCACGGTCCCGCCTGTGGTGATGCCATAGGGGAAGGGTGGGCAAAGGTACGTCCGCCTACAAATTATATAACGAGGTGGTACATACAGGGGACGAGAAGTTGGTTCGGGTCAGGATTTCAGGTGGTGTGAAAGTTGAGCCCTGTTGAAGAGGTTAAGCGGATATTCGTCTGTCCGAAATGCGCATCCAAGTTCAAGGCATCAGTGGGGGAAAAACCGAAGGCATACAGGTGTCCCCGCTGTTCCGAGGAGGTGACCGTATACAGGGACGGGAAGATAGAGGAGGGACTGCTGAAAAAGAATGCCGACAGGGAAAGAGAAGACTCTAACCTCGACCTGCTTGACAGGATAGAGGAACAGCTCTCATCAAAAGAGGAGACGGCCCCCTCCCGGGATGATGAGGAAAAGATAGTCATGGACAAGATAAGGAAACAGTTCAAACAGCTGAAACAGAAGCAGGAAAAGGCCTTCGCCGAAAAGGAGCTCCTGGGTAGGATTAAGAGCCTTCAGTTCAAGCTGGAGGAGAATGGGGAGGAACTGGACAGGAAAGATGAGAGGATATCCGAACTCGAGGATGAGATCAGGGATCTGAGCGGGCTCTCAAAGAGAATATCGGACCTCAAGGGAGAGGTCAGCAGAACCCAGGTCGAAAAGGAGGCTTTGGTAGCCGAGATAGGGGACCTGAGGGCCAAGATGGAGGACCAGGCCGTGGAGATGGGCAAGATGTCCTCGGAGAAGAAATCGATGCTGGAGAGGATCGATGAGCTGAACAGGGAACTAACGATAAGGACCGAGGAATCAAAGAGGACCGCCCACCTGACAAGGAGCCTCGAGAACAGGTCAAGGGAGCTGAGGGAACTGGAAAGCGAGATAGAGATAAGGAAAGGGGAACTGGAGGAGTGGAACAGGGAGATGGAGGAGAAGGAAAGGCAGATGATGTTCTCCCAGCAGAACCTCGAGGAGAAGAGGTCGGATATCAATTCGGCATTACTAGTTCTGAGGGAAAAGGAGAACGAGATGGGGAAAAACAGGGAAAAGTTACAGAAAGAGGAAAAAAGGATAGAGGAGGCCCGGCAGGGGCTGACCGATTACAGGGCACAGCTGGACGAATACAGGAACGGACTGGCGGAGAGCTCCGAACGGCTGGAGGTCTCCAGGGTACAGCTCGACAAGGAAAAGGGGGAACTGGAGGAAAGGATAGGATCGTTTGAGGAGGAGATGGAAAAGAGACGGTCCGAGCTCGAAAGTGAATACGGGGAGAGGAAAAAGGAGATGGAAGGGGAGCTTGAGGGAGAAAGGTCCCGGCTCGAAGAGGAATACCGCAGCAGGATGGCACAGCTGGAAACAGAGAAGGAGAGGGAAAAAGAGGAGCAGAAAAAGGAGCTCGAGGAGCAGTTGAACGAGAGAAAAAGAAAACAGGACGAATTGCTGAAAAAGAGGATAGTGGAGCAGAATGACGAGCTGGCTAAAAGGAAAGAGGAGATGGAAAACGAGTTGGGGGAAAAACAGGAGGAATTGGAGAGGGTGAAAGAAAATAACGACAGTACCCGCAACCAGCTGGAGGAATACAAGGCCCGGCTCGAGGAATACAGGGGGAACCTCGAGAAAAGCTCCCTCGAGCTGCAGGAGTCAAGGAAGAACCTCGACATGGAGAGGGCCCGGCTCCAGGAGAGGAACGCGGAGGTCGACAGGAAGGAGACCGGATTGAAAGAGGTAAGGAGGAACCTCGAGGAGAGGAACCAGAAGCTGAACGAGCTGAAGAGGAACATCGAAGGCAGGGAGGCGGAGATAAGTCTGACACAGGAGAGGCTGGATAAACTCAGGCAGGAGTGGGGGGACCCGGAAGCGATGCGTTCGAGATTATCCCAGCTGGAGGCGAAAATGGCGATGAAGGAGGAAAGGATAGCAGATCTGGAATCCCAGTTGACACTGGCGACCTCCGGAGGGGATGTGGATGGCGAGGTATCATCGATCGTCGAGGCCAGAAAGCAGCTGGAGGAATACAGGGACCAGCTGAACGTTTACAGGGAGGGCCTCGAAGAAAAGGCCCTTCAGATACGCTCAATTGAAAGTGACAGGGAGGTCATGGAGGAAGAGAGAAAGAAGTTGGAGATAGTAAAAAAGCAGGTAGAGGATACGAGGACGGAGGTGGAGGAGAGGGCCAGGAAATTGACAGAGGAGGAGAATGCGCTGCTATCCCGGACGGAGGCTATTGAATCATCGAGGAGACAGCTGGAGAGTTACAGGTCGGAGCTGGACTCCTACAGGGCCGGCCTCGAGGAGGGTTCCAAGAGACTCGATGAGGAGAAAGGAGAACTTGCCGCTTCCAGGGAAGAGGTGGAGGGTATGAAGGAGAGGCTGAGGGAGAAACTCTCCGCCGATGGGAAGGCTGATGAGGAGATGGTGCGGTTGAGGGCCGTTGCGGAGGAGGCGGGATCCCGGGTGGAGGGATTGGAGACCGCCCTGAGGGAAAGAGAGGAGGAGACTGTGAGGCTCAGATCGCAGATTGAGGAGAAAGACAGGGCCGCAAAGGAGGCCCTCTCCGAGGAACGGAGTGCCGCCGATGAGGAGAAGAGGAAGCTGGATGAGTACAGGTCCCAGCTGGAACACTACAAGGAGCAGCTGGAGGCTTCCGCTGCCGAGATAGAGGAAAGAACAATCTCCCTGGACAGGATGGAAGCCGAGCTGCGGGAGCGCATCTCGGAAGTCGAAGGGAGGTATGAGGAGCTTGAAGAAAAAGAAAAAGAAATCGGTTCTGCCTCGACATCGGTTAAGGAGAGCAGGGCCCAACTGGACAGTCACAGGCAGGACCTCGATGACTACCGCGAGCAGCTCTCGTCCACTGCGGCTTCCCTTGCTGAAAAGGAGGAGCTGTTGAAAAGACAGGAGCAGGAGCTCAGGGGCGAGGAAGGAAAGGTTCCGGTACTGCAGGAAAGATTGAGGGAGGCCCTTGCCCAGAAGAGCAGGGTGGAAGAGGAGAGCCAGAGGAGGGTGGATGCGCTGGAGGAGGAGCTGAAGGGGAAAAAGGTGGAGGTCGAGGAGCTCTCGAAGGGGAGGGTCAAGGAAGAGAAGGCCGAACTGGAGAGGCTGGAGGAAAGCAGAAAAGAGCTTGATGATTACAGAAAGGAGCTTGAAAGATACGCTAAGCAGCTTGAGGATAGAAAGAAGGTCTCGGAACTGGAGATGGAGAACAGGTTGGGTGACCTCGGATCGGAACTGGCAAGCATGCAAAAAGCCCTCGAGGAGAGGTCCGGGAAGCTGGATGAAAAGGAAGAGGAGCTGTCCCGGAAGGAAGCCAGGCTGAAAGGCCTCGAGGAAGACCTCGGAAAGAGGATGGAGGAGGTTTCAAGGCTGACAAGCGATCTGGAGTCCAGGAAAAGGACCGGTAAAGAAAAGGGCACAAAGGTCGGGTCGGTCCATGAGGATACGAGCAGTATCCAGCCCCCCGAGGAGGAGACACCACTCCATTACGCATGCCCGGGTTGCGGGAGGGTCCTGTCGGAGAAAGAGGTTTCATCCGGTAAATGCGGAAAATGCGGGGCAACCTTCGAGGTGAGCTCGGAGGAGGTGATCCTGGAGATATACCAGTGCCCGAAATGCACAAGGAACATGACAAAGGAGGCAGCCGACAGGGGAAAGTGCCCTTTCTGCGGTATAGCTTTCTCCCTTGAATGAGCCCGGTATGCCTCTACTCCAGCCTGTAGATCACATCCAGATCGTATAGCCTCACCATTCCCTCCTTTGATGCCGATACCCCTATCGGAACCAGAACATCACCCTCACCGCCGTGGTCCCTTAACCAGCGGTCCAGCTCATCGGTGATATCTATCTCGATTTCCCCCGTGAGGGGCCCCTGATGGGAGAGCTCGAAGTCCCCGTCCTTTCCCAGGTCGAGCCTGACATCGGAAGGGTACCCGTAACAGCCCAGCAGCACGGCGTATCCGGTGTTCACCGACGTGAGGGTGATATCCTCCCTTCCATCCCCGTTGAAATCTGCGGTGTCGATCATGAAGGGCCCGGATGCGATGTTGAGGGTCAAAGCCAGCTGGAAACTGCCCCCGCCGGTGTTAGTGTAGAACATGAGATCGTTGCTGAGTGAATTGGATACCACCAGGTCCGGCTTTCCGTCCTCGTTGTGGTCCATGTGTGTGATGTAGAGCGGTTTTTCACCCGCCTCGTGATCACCGGCCCTGGTGAAGGAACCGTTGCCATCGTTGAGAAGGACCGTTATCGAGTTAGCCTTGGCATTGGAGGTCGCGATGTCGGGGTGCCCGTCCCCGTTGAGGTCTACGACCGTTGCAGAGGTTGGCTCCTTTCCCACCTTGAAATCCACCGCATTCCTGAACTCGTAGGTACCGTCGTTCAGAAGTACCGATACAGTATCCGTTGGATCGAGGTCATCCCCCCTGTTGACTGTGACGAGGTCCACAAGACCGTCGGAGTCGAGGTCCTCCATGAGGGCGTCGTAAGGCATTCGGTCACCAAGATAGACGGTTTCGAACTCGTTGAACATGGTGGAGAAATCACCCGAGCCGTCGTTGAACATGATCGTAGTGGAATTCTGGAAGTAGTTCGAGGTGTAGAGGTCCACCCAGCCGTCCCCGTCAATATCCTTTGCCCTCAGGCTGAACGGATAACCGCCGATATCGTAGTAGTACCTGTCGGTCGTGAAACCACCTTTTTTGTCCGACTCCAGGACCACTATCCTGAAGTTCGCCTCGTCGGCGGAAGCCGAATCCATGTAACCATCCCTGTCGAAGTCCTCCATGATCACGGAGTATGGCTCGAGTCCGATCGAGTACTCCTTCTGGGGCCTGAAGTTGCCAACACCGTCGTTTATCAGGACCGAGATCGTTGATCCGAAGTAATTCGCGGTTGCCACATCGGGATCACCATCCCCGTCCACGTCCTTTGCGAATATGCCCCTCGGGCTGTTCCCGGTCCTGAACTGGGTGTACGTACCGAACACACCTCCGTTGAGGTTGAGGAGAACCGATACGGAGCCGTTGTTTCCCGGTACCTGCGTCTTGGTGTTCCAGTCCGATGTGATGACATCCTTGTCCCCGTCCCCGTCGAAATCGGTCATCTCCATGGATGTGGGGCTGAGACCCGTGTAGTACATCCTGTAGTCCCCGAGGTTTCCTTTTCCATCACCCATGTAGACCATCACCGAATCGGCGGATTTGGTCAGGGCGATCACATCCTCGGTGCCGTCTCCGTCGAGGTCCTGTACGGAGATGTCTATGGGATCGTAGGAGGAGTATTCCCGGCAGTCAAGCTCGGTGTCCCCTCCCCTCAGGAAATCGCCCCTCCCGTTGCTTAATATCACGGTGACGAGGTTGTAACCCCAGTTGGCCATCACAATATCCGTCTCGTTGTCAAGGTTAAGATCGGCCGTGGCCAGGGAGTAGGCACCTTTCTGAGATTTCAGATCCTCGACGTGTTTGGTGAAATTGTACCCCCCGTTGTTGTGAAGGATGCTCACCGTGTTGTACCATCTGTCCCAGCGGAGCTTATCCCTGTTGTATATCTCCTGGTCCGAATCCGCGCTGTTGGTGATGATGAGGTCCAAAAGGCCGTCCCCGTCAATGTCGGTGGACCTCACCGCCTGCGGGTTGCCCTCGGTGGCGATGTTCTCCCATCTCTGGAACCCCCCACTCCCGTCGTTCCTGAATGTGAAGAGCGCGTCCTCATCGAGTGAGGTGCACATGATGTCCACGTCCCCGTCCCCCTCGATGTCCATCATGTGGAGGTCCGTGGGTATCATACCGGAAGGTAGTGGGTCCTGTTTCTGAACATACCTTCCGTAACCGTCGTTCATTAGGACCCTGATATCCTTGGAATCCTCGGAGAGTACCGCGGCATCCGGGTAGCCGTCACCGTCGAGGTCTGCGGTTTCCACCCTTACGGGTGCCTCGCCGACATCGACCGTCTGGATCCTCCTCAACCTGGTTCCGGCCATGTTCTCGAAGACCATCATGTTGTTGTCAAGGTAGTTCAGCACCAGCACGTCCATGAAGGTATCGAGGTCCACGTCCGCGGAGGCGACATCCGACGGTGCCTTTCCGCCCTCGAATATTATCTTATCCGGGGGCATTATCCCGGCTATCTTGACGGTGGCCCTCTCGATATCCGCATCCGATGGGACCCTGATGTAACCATCCTGACCGAAGAAGGTCGGGTTCATCAGGAGCTCCGATGAGCCCGTGGAGAAGAGTGAGAGAAGCTGAGGTTCCCCTCTGCCGTTATCCCCGCCCCTGTCGTGGGAAAAAACGAGGAACATGGAGACCACGATGATCAGCACCACGAGTACGACGAACACAACTTTAAGGGGGTCCGGGCCCCTTCGGGCGGTCACCTCTTCCTGCGACCCGGGCCCCCTCGGGGATAGATGTCGACCTTCCGACTCCCGATGCACTCTGCCTCTGTAGGTTATCGCCTCTCTGCTCGAATTACTGTCTCGACAGACTAAAGTACCTGGTCTTCCACGGTTTCGGGATATTCCTTGCATCTCGAGGGCCCTCCCCTTCCAGAACGGTCAAGGTCCGGGGGCTTTTCCGGTCTTTCACGGTTGTAACTAGTATATAACATAACCTGTACAGGGTTTGAAAGAAGAAAGAGAGGACCGGAAAGGGATCGGAACGGGAAACCGGGAGAGGCATCGATGGCTCAAGGGGGTCTGAGCGGGTCACCGTACAAAGGTGTGGGCGTCCTCGGATAGGAGACCCACAGCTCGGGTCTGGTCTCCAGTTCACAGATGGCCGAGAGGTTGGTCTCAATTGCAAGGAGCGGGTCGTTGTTCTCCTCGGACAGGTGGGCGAGCACCACCTGTTTGAGCCTGGGTCCGGCGATCCTGCAGAGCAGCTCCCCGCACTGGTTGTTCGAGAGATGTCCCGCCCTGTCCTCTATCCTGAACTTCAGGTCCCGGGGGTAGGGTCCCCTTTTCAGCATGTCCGGATCGTAGTTCGACTCGATGACAAGATAGTCCAGGTCCGAGAATTTTTGAAGGAACTCCTCGTCGAAACAGCCCAGATCGGTCGCGATCCCCAGCTTCCTTCCCCCGCCTTCGATCAGAAAGCCGAAGGGTTCTATCGCGTCATGGGATACGGGTACCGGGGTAACCTTCATACTTCCGACGGAGAGGGTCTCTCCGCCGGCTATGTGCACCGCCTTCAGGACCCCCTTGGGATCTATCACCCACATGACCGGTTTGGATGCGTAGATCGGACAGCCGTACCTCCTCGAAAGGGGTATGACGGACCTTATGTGGTCCGAATGCTCGTGGCTTACGAAGACACCAGAAACGGACAGGTCCCTGAAGCTTCTATCGAGGTTCTCCGATATGTAGCCCAGGGGAAGCCCGGCATCCACGAGCACCATCGTTGTCCCATCGGTCACAGCCGTGCAGTTGCCGCTGCTCGATGACCCTAGCACCATGTAGCTCAGACCGCTTGACGGGATCATCCCTCAACCCCCGAACTACCTTTACGGGAGGGGTCCAGCACCCCAACGGTCTCAAGATGCCCTATCCTGTACACCTGGGGAAAGAACTGTCTTATGTGCTTGATCCAGAACCTCCTGTCCATCAGGAATACCCTCTTTTCCCCGTTCCCCTCCGCGACCGGGGAGATCATCATTCCGGAGATCATCTTCATGGCCCTGTTTATGGCCGGAAGCCAGATGGCGAGAACATATCCAAGGTCCCCGTAACCGGCCGTCTCGAACTTCCTTCTGAAGTAGGCCTTCTTGTGGTCGGAAGTCGGATCCGGAGGCGGCAGGTGCATGCCCACCATCACCGCGGCGGAAGCGGAGATGAGCCCCCTCTCCATTGCCCTGTCGACAGCGCCCTTCTGCACCGCAAGTACAAGGCACTCGTCCTTGTCCGCAATACCGCTTATCAGCTTTTCCCTTTCCTCCCACGGGGTCCCCCTCGATTCCACCAGGACCTCGCGGTCGATCCTGGACAGATCGAGCTGCTCGATTATCCTGTCCATTATCCTGTATGAGGGGAAGACGGATAGGACCCTCCCCCGAGTACTCTCGGTGATCGTCGTGATGTTGTTCGCTATCCTGGTGAACATCTCGGGGTTCCTGTTATCCAGGGAGGTGTCCACATCCGTCAGGCAGTGGATCCTGGACCTGTCCAGGAGTTCCTTGCCCACATAAGAACGGCTTATGACGCGGTCCATCTTTATCCCGAGCATGGTCGCATATATGTTGTGCGGATAGAGCGAATCCCCGAACATCAGGGTGGAAGCAGTGCTCTCCACGAATGGGCCGATGATCTCCTGCGGGTCGATCAGGGAGATGGATATGCCCGGATCCCCGCCATCATCGACCACGACGGTCCTTGACAGTGCGGAGAACTTCCCTATCCACAGCTTGATGAAGGTTCTCATCCCGTGCACCCTGATCCAGGTGTTGGGATTGGTGAGCCCACCCTCCATCTGGGGTATCCTGTCCACCACCTCCAGCACCCTCTGGAGTGAATTGCTTTCTTCACCGCTTTCCCCGTTCTTCTTCACCCTCTCGTGTAGTTCCATCCGTTGTATCTGCTTTCCCGGCTCAAGATCCGCCATCATATCTGACAGGGAATCCAGGAAGGATTGTATCATGTCCCTCTCATTCCGGGAGAGGGCGGTCAGTCCCCAGTCCTCCAGATGCAGCTCGTCCCTACGGATCGTGAAGGTTGCAGATTCCCAGAGGTGTTCGAGGAGCGAGAACGGGTCCACGATGGTCAGCATCATGTCCTTGCCCTTTATACCGATATTCTCCAGGATCCTTTTCCACTCAAAGGAGAAGATGAACGAGAAATCGGCCACCAGGCATCTGGTGTCCGATGCCATGTCCATGGCCATCTTTGCAGGGCACATACCAAGGTCGTGATAACGGTTCTGTTCCTCCATCAGGAGCTTTCCCCCGGAGAGGGCGGCCTTTCTGTACTCTTCCATGTCGAAGCCGCGCTGGTAGGGACATCCTTCATAGGCCGCACCTCCGGTGCAGAAATCCACCAGTCCGTCCGTGCCCATCCTGGTCTCCGCCCACTTGCACCTGAACCGTGATGCGTTCACCATCAGGAGCTCGTTCTTTCTCCCTGAAAGTTCGAACCTTTCGTTCAATAACCTGTAAACGGGTTCGACCTCCTCTGGGGGGCAGACGAAGACCGGCCTGAGCCGGTTCCTAACTGCCTCCCTGTACGCATTTTCCAACGCGCTTTCGTTTGTCCTCCCCCTTGGCGAGAGGGCCAGCAGCACATTTCCCTTCTTAACAGTGGACCTGATATCGTCCGAAATTCCCATGTACGAGTGCGGATCCTCGGAGTTCGCTGCCATCTGTCGACCTTCCACGGAATCGCCCGGTTGGTTGTATAGAGGCAAGAATTCCCCGTACGGACCCCAGACCTCGATTAAACGGATTCGGTCTTTTAGGATTTATAACCTTTGATTGGAAGGCGCTACTTGGAGCGTTTGCCCAGTGCCAGTTTTATCATCGACATATCCACGCTGCGATCATGGATGGTCCTGTCCGGTATTATGACCATGACCTCCAGCACACCCCTGACCCTCCTGTACCTCTCGAGGAGGTCATCCATCCTGTGCAGGTCCCCCCCGAATGACCTGATGAAGAGACCGGGGGGATCGGATAAAAGCTGTTTCCAGTAGCAGTCCCTGGAGAGATTGATCAGCTCGGTGAGAACCTCATCCTCCTCTTTCCTCTCGGTCAGTATGACTGCGGATACCGGTGGAAATGGAAAGAGGGCCCCTTCGTCTATTAGAGGTTGGACCCTGACAAGACGAACGTTCTGATAGCCCCTGATGATCCCCTCGATCTCATTCTCCGGAACCCCGGTTGCACGGGACAGGGAATCCGCTGGGGCCATGCCATCTCTGACAAGTTCGAGCAGCAGTTCGAGGTCCTTCTTCCTGGGCCTGTCAGGTACCTCGTCTGGCATCTTGATGAAGTAGTGCGAGGTCACATTCGCGTGGGGCGATATCCTCTCCAGGGCCCTTATGGTGGACTGAAGGGCCTTCATGTCCCAGTGGACAACCTCGACAAGCAGGAAGTCGTCGAGGTTCAAAAGCACCGAGGATACCTGGGGAAGGTTAGCGGTGCCCTTCACCACCCTCTTCCTTTCCTTCGGGCTGAAATTGAGCTTGACATAGGTGGTATCGAAGCCGAACGTCCTCCTGTCGAAAAAGGCGGAGAAGCCCTTGAGTATGCCCTCTATCTCGAGCAGCTTCAGCCGTCTTTGTATGTTGGAAGGGTCGATGTTGACCGTGGAGGAGAGCTCTTCAATGCTGCACCTTCCCTTCTCGAACATCTTCTGCAGCAGTTCAAGGTCCTTTATATCCATCTTCCAGCACCGTTCTGTGTCCTGTAATAACAGCGTTCGAACTTATAATAGGATGGTATTTCATGAGAATAAGTAATTTGTTCCATATCATCCATACCACTTCGCATAAAGAATCGACCGGAAAGCCTGTTACATAAAAAAAATAGTTACGGCATAGTATGGGGAGGGCCTTCCCAAAAGATGATCGAACCGGATACCATGGGTAGATGTCATCATATGGATGTCGAGATGCCATTGTAAACGGAAGGACACGGTAATCGAACCAGTGACGGGCGGTTCGAGGATCCCTCAGAGGCCGAGGTACCTGTCTAGCTCCCAATCGGTAACGTGGGCCCCGAAGGCCTTTACCTCGTTCATCTTCATCTCGATGAAGGTCCGAAAGACCTCCTTTCCAACAGCCCTCTCCATCACCTCGTCCGATCCTGCCGCCTCGATAGCCTCCCGCAGGGATGCCGGAAGCATCTGGATACCCTTCTGTTTCCTCTCGGCCAAGCTCATTCTGTTGGGATCCCCTGTTATGGGTTCGGGGGGTTCGATCTTCCTTCTTATGCCGTCGAGGCCGGCCTCGATGAGGACGGTATAGGCCAGGTAGGGATTGCATGATGTATCCGAATGTCTGACTTCGATGTCTCCGACCCTTCTCGAGCCCGGGGAAGCGGGTATCCTGATCATGGCGGTCCTGTTCCTCAGTCCCCATGAGGCGAACACAGGCGCCTCGAATTCGGGTATCAACCTCTTGTAGGAGTTAACGGTGGGATTGGTGAATAGGCAAGTTGCCCGCGCGTGGTCTATCACCCCGCCTATGAAGTATCTGGCGGTCTGGGAGAGACCCATCTCATCATCAGGGTCGGCGAAAGCGGGACCGTCCTCCCCCTCCAACCATATATGAACGTGCATTCCGTTCCCAAGGTCCTTTTCCGATATCTTGGGGATGAAGGATACGAAATAGCCGAACTGCCTTGCCGTCAGTCTTGCAAGGAGCTTGTAGAGCATGGAGTGGTCACCGCATCTGACCATGTCCGCTACATGTTTGAACTCCACCTCCACCTGCTGTGCTCCCCCCTCATGGTGGTGGAACTTGATCTCCAGTCCGGCTTTCACCAGATTGTGTGTGAACTCGTTGCGGAACCCGTCCGAATTGTCCCAGGGCACAGCTGCAAAATATCCCTGTTCGGGCCGTATGGGATATGCTCGGTCCCCGTGGCCGGTCACATCCGTTGGGTCAACGCCCTCTTTCAAAAGGTAGAACTCCAGTTCTGGCTGCAGGTGTGCCTTGATGAATCCCATGTCCCTTAGGTTCCGTCTGCATCTTTTGGCAGCGTTCCTGGGGTCCATGGGAAAGGGTTCTGACCCGTCCGAGGTCCAGGTATCGGTTATCACCCTTGCAACCCTCTGTACACCTTCCCCGTAGGGAAGGACCAGAAGGGTCTCGGGGTCCGGTATGGCCCTGAGGTCGGAGTCCTCGGTCCTCGCAAAGCCCACGGATGAGCCGTCGAAGGTCATCCCGTCCTTCCAGAGGGATCCCGATATGAGGTCCCTGGCAGGGACAGTGAACGACCTGATCCTTCCGTCCAGGTCCGTGAACTGGCAGTGGACCCATGTCACGGATGTCTCCTGGAGCAGTTTGTTCGCCTCTTCAGTTTTCTTTTCGTTTTTGACCTTCATCTGCATCCGACCTGGGGGAGTTGGTGATGTGTGATATCCATCTTAAAGCTTCTCCAATATCCATCTTAAAGCTTCTCAAATCCAGGTCGGACTGAAGGGTTTTCTACGGGGATGGCTCCAGGTTCGGAGTACCCCTTTCAGATGGGGTCCAATCCTCTCCAGCCATCAGATAGGAGGGGCCCGCCAGGACGCAACCGGCGTCGATCAGGCTCCCGAGCGTGCTTCTTTTCGCTTGGATGATGACCGGTGTATAATTCATATCCCTCACCATCATGGTCCCCGTCCCCGGTTTTCCCACCTCCGTCACGAGGCAGTGGATCCTTCTACCGAGCCGTTTTTTCAAATTCTCACGGGTTATGCTCTCCTGGAGCGCAGAAAGTCCCCTGGACCGGTCCTTCATCACCCATCCGGGCACCCTGTTCTCGAGCGAGTAAGCCCTTGTCCCGGGGCGTGGTGAGAACCGGGTTATGTTCAGTATGTCCGGGAAAAGCTCCCTTACAGCTTCCAGCGTAGCCTGGAAATCATCATTTGTCTCTCCTGGAAAGCCAACGATGACATCCGTGGAGATCGTGGCATCGGGAAACCTGGACCGGACCCTAGAGATTAGCTCCATGAAGGTTGGAACGTCGTACTTCCTTCCCATCTCCGCAAGTATCCGGTCCGAACCTGACTGGAGGGGGATGTGAAAGAACTTGAACACGTGTGGATCCCCGTAACCGTCGAGTATGCTTTCCAGGTGGATGGATGCGCTGTCCGGGTTCATCATCCCCACCCTGACCCTGAAATCGCCCTCCATGGAACCGATGTGGTTCAGGAGCCGTCCCAGGTCCCAGCAGCTTTCATCGTCCGTGCCGTAAGATGCGCTGTCCTGGGATGTCAGCAGTATCTCCTTCTTTCCCCGCATGAGTCCCCGCCTTACCCTGTTGATTATATCTTCTACCGGGAAGGACCTGAGGGTGCCTCGTGCATTGCGGGAGATACAGTAGGTGCATTTTCCCAGGCAGCCGGTTGATATGGGCACTATATGGTCCAACCTTGCGATGTTACTGATGTCATCCCACTCTCCTCCGGATGGAAGGGTACCCTGGCCTGCAGAAGCGGTGATCAGAGGGCACGTTTCTATCCTGTCGATACCCATGGAGTCTATTACGATCGCCCTGGGATATCTCTCCTCAATACGTTCACGCTCGAGACGGGCCAGGCACCCACCAACTATCATCCTCCTGCCCTCTTGTGCGATCTCATCCATCCTCCTCCACATCCTCCTCTCGGTCCTCTCGATGACACAGCATGTGAAGAGGACCACCGCTTCGGGGTCCCCACGGGCAGGCACCCTTACGTGACCGGAGCCACGAAGAAGGTCCGAGAAGTGGTTCGCCTCCCCGTGGTTCAGGGTGCATCCGTATGCCTCGATGGAAAATCTCGTTCCCGTCACCGGGAAAGCGAGATACGGGGTGTTATTTACTTTTTATGAGATCGAGCTTTACAGCTCCTCGAACTCTGGGAGGTCCTCACTGGAGCCTTTCCTCTGCTTATCCGCCTTTGATCTTCGCCCTGCAGGGCCCCCGTCTGTTTTCTCACTCTTCTCCTTTCTTCCCTCTTTCCCTTGCTTATCCGCCTTTGATCTTCGCCCTGAAGAGCCCCCTTCGGTCTTCTCACTCTTCTCCTTTCTGCCCTCCCTGGGCTTATCAAGGTCGAGTCCCCTGCTCTTTCTGGAGGTGCCGGGACCTGGCATGTCCTCCTTTCTGGTCTCGACACCCTTCTCGGGCAGTGAAGACCTCTTGCGGGAGGAGAGTCTTCTTTTCTCCTTCTTCCCTTCTAGCCCCTCACTTCCCCTCTCGGTTGACGGGGCCAATCTGGGTGCCTCCTTCCTGCCGTAGATCCCCTCGTACTCTTTCCTCCCCATCTCCTCCCTGGTCCTGACCCGGTTCTGTGCGGTAAAGTACAGGAACGTGAAACCAGCAATAACGAGCGTGCCGATCCCCACTATGAGCAGTATCCAGCCCCATGGAAAATGGCCTTCCTGATACGTGATCAGCCCGAAGAATATCTCTTTCTCGGAGTGTTCGATGACGAACTCCTCCTTGGTCTGGGCACCGGGTGTCTGGGAACCCGGCGGATAGGAGGGGCTCTCCAATTTGAGAATGGCCCTCCACGCCAGGTCGGTTGTCATGTCCGCTCTCCAGGACACGTTGAACTCCTTGGTCTCCCCCGGTGGTATCTCCCCCACATCTCCCTCCAGTATTATGACGCCCGATATCTCTATCTTGTATGTCACATCCCTGGGAGAATAGGGATAGTTGTTCCTTATGAGGAACCTGAAGTGTATCCTGTCGCCCACCTTGTAATCGGGGGCAGGATACTGTTCCAGGTCGGATATCCCGTCCCCGTCGATGTCTGCGACCTCCAGGTTGAGCAGGGTCAGCTTTACGGGAAGCTGGAAGTACTCCTGCTTCCCGTATTCTCCGTACCTGAAGATGATGGCGATTATCCCGCCCCTTGCAGGGGCGTCCATTGGAATATCCACTATGAGCTTGATGGATGCGGACTGGAAGGCCGAATATGTGACCGAGATGTTGGTGAGGCCGGAACCGGCGAATGTGAACCTGTCGTTGAAGGACCCGGATATGTTGACCGTCTGGGTACCCGTAACCTCTTTCTGGTTCGTGGGAGGGCCTATCTGCAGTGCGCGGAATTTTGCGTTTGCCCACGATGGGCTGGTATCTATCTCCACCGAGACGGTATCGAAGAAGTTTCCCATGTTCTGCAGGGTGAAGCCTATCTCGTTCGAGCCGAGATAGAGTTCGTATATGCCGCCTTTTCCCCCCAAAATATCCGGCGGGACGGATGCACTGAAATCCCTGACCGTTTCGACATGAACGTTCAGGGTGATCACGGTGGTGTTTGTCTTTCCGACCGCCTTTAGCACCACTTCCTGTCTTCCGGCGAATGCGTTCTGGGGCAGGACGACCACCGGGTGGAAACTTCTCTTGCTCTCCGGGGTGATGGAGACGGTGCGTTCTGTCGGATCAACCGTGTCATTGAAAAAGTAACCCCATCCCGAGGGGACGGATTCCTCGTACATCCTGATGTAGTCCGTCTCATCTGCACGGTTCTCCAGGGTCAGGTTGAACCTGACGCTCTCTCCGGGCGCACCCCGGACGTATCCCATGGGCAGCACACGGCTCCGGAGGTCGTAGATGGTGGAAACCGTGAAGGTGATGGAGGAGGAGCGGAATGGTCTGGTTATCCCCGAGACATCGGCATATGCCTGGGTTATCTTCTGGAATCCCTCTATCTCATTCTCGGGACAGTGGATCGTTACACCCACAGTTTGAGTGCTTCCGGGCGCCACGGTGATCTCGTTCCTCTCGAACACCGCTGTCCAGTCGTATCTGAGCCTCTCCGGGCTGGTCTTCATACCCTCGAAGCCAAGTGTCACCAGAAGTGGTTCGTCGCCTATGTTCTCCACCAGGACATTGCCATTGTAGGGGGTGGAGGTCCCGATTATGAACCTGTCACCAGGCAGGTCCACGAGCAAGGGACCCTCCCGGCACACGATATGTAGGGTTATCTCCCATGAATTGTAGCTTTCCTTCTGGGAAACGTTTATCCTGATGTCAGCAGTGGCAGGTGAGGGGTTCTGGACGTAGAGATCGGTTGAGTCCCTGTCGGTGTTCGCCGGCAGGAGGATCGATTTGAACTGCTTTCCGTTATCCAGAAAGACGGACCAGTCCCCGGGGATCCCCTTGAGGGAGATCTCGTACTCGACCTCGAACGGATTGGGGTTCTGCAGGTTGATCTTGTAGCTCTCCGATTTACCAGGCTGCAGAAAATCCTCGTAAGTGGTGGAATTCGGCCTCTCGATTGCGTATCCGCCGCTCAGCGACAGTGGGAAATCAGGAGGTAATGCGTACACTCCAGGAGGTCCTTGAAGGAACAGTCCCGATACCAAGATAAGCAGCATGATCAAGGGCACTTTCCTGCACAGGGACATCATAACTTGACACCTCTTCCGTGTAAATCGTCTGGTTCTCTATTTAAGGTTGTGGGACAGAAGAACCCGGGTTCATCCTCCCATCATGGACCTGCATTCCTCCAGTTTCTTTCTGGCCTTTTCGTAACCGGGGTCGCACTCGATGGCGCGACGGAGGAATATGGAGGCCTCATTGAGAAGCGGCGGTTCTATCTCCATGAAGATGGAGCCCAGGTTGTACCAGGCCCTCTCGTAAAGGTTGTTTATCTCCAGAGCCTGATTGAACGCCCTTATGGCATCCTCCATCCTTCCCTGCTGCTGCAGCAGGATACCAAGGTTGTTGTAAGCCCTGAAGGAACGTGGATTGCTCCTGATAACGTTCCTGTAGATGCTCTCCGCCTCAGCGATATCCCCTTTCATGAAGTATATGTTCCCTATCTGATACAGTATCTCGTCGTGGGGCCCATTCTCCCTGAGGAACCCCTCCAGATGTTCCAGTGCCTCATCGATGTCACCCCTGCCGATGAGCATGCTCGCCCTGTTCACTGCCTCCTTGACCTTGGCAGGCTCGATATCGGGGGTCCTTCCCTTCACCCTACGTTTCGAGACGACCCTCTTTTTGACACTGAACATCACATCGTCGGGTAGAGGCTCCCCCTCCTTCTGTCCAGATAACCCATGTTTACCTTCTTCCTCATCCTCCACAACGGCATTTCCCGTTCCGGAAGGGGCGGGCGGCTCCAGTTCCTCGTCTATCTCTATTGCCTCGAGCAGGATCTCCTCCGAACCCTCATAGACCGCCTGGAAGGGTTCCCCGGACCCACCCCCATCATGGCTCTCCTCTTCGGGCCTGATCAACTCCTCTATCATCCTCATGTCTATCTCCGGCCCCTTGACCTTGGGCGTATCTTCTCCCTTTTCCCTATCCGGAAGCGCAGGAGCAGGCGTCCCGACATGACCGGAGAAAGAGCCGATAAGGGCGATGTCCTCCTCGAGGCGGGACAGTTCGGACCTCTTACCATTGAGTTCCTTTTTCAACTCCTCCTGCTCGGTAGTGTCGACATCTTCTCCAAGGAGGAGTTTGAGGGAGTTCTTCTTTTGGACCTCCTCAAGTTTTCCTGAGAGCATTTTGACCTCATCCGTGAGGTCCCTCTTTCTTCCGTTTAATCTCCTTAGTTCCTCCAACCTGTCGCTCGAGGCCAAGGCCTCCCTCCCTGCCTCCCCAAGTAGGGTCTTCAATCCTTTTCCCATCGATTCCCCCATAATTTGCCCCCGTGCGGTCAGAAGTGGATCGTCTCGGTGGATATGTGATATCGTGATTCCCGTTGTCGATATAAGATCGCACCCTTATATCAGTTACAATATTAAAAAATTGATGGAGGACCGAACACCGGGATCATTTTTTACAGGGAACGGGCGGTGATCGAGAGAAAATGGGAACCTGTTTGATCTTTCCCCGATATTGATTATTGGGGGGAGCACGCATATAATTTTTAAACAGAAAGTGCTCCCATCGGGACATTGAAGAACGGGTATTAATTGACGAGAGGCCCGTTCTTCAATGTGAGACAAGAACCGATAGCCGTTGGCTATAATCAGTTCTTGTCGTATGACATCATATGCAGGTGTTGAACATGAACGGATGATAATTGACGGGAATGTTCGACACCGGGGAGGGAGCACGCATGTAATTTATAAACAGAAAGTGCTCCCATCGGGACGTTGAAGAACGGGTATTAATTGACGAGAGGCCCGTTCTTCAATGTGAGACAAGAACCGAGATTATTCAACTTCATTGGGTTCTTGTCGTATGGTATAATATGCAGGTGTTGAACATGAACAGCTCTTGAATTGACGGGAATGGTCAACACCGGGGAGGGAGCACGCATGTAATTTATAAACAGAAAGTGCTCCCATCGGGATTCGAACCCGAGTCACCGGCTCGAAAGGCCGGAATGATTGGCCGGACTACACTATGGGAGCCTTTTTTCCTGGTCGAACTGCGTGTAAAACAAGGTACTATTTAATCATTGGCGGAACCTATCAAGGCGGTCCCTTTCGCCTTTTATTGAGAAAAACAAGGGGTACCGATATGAGTAGAACCGCAAGGAATGGGGTGGGAGAGGGGGTGCCCCTGGCGCTTTTCGAGTTGGCCCCCTCCGGTCCCACATCCTCTTTTCTCTCGGGAGTGGAGATCCTGACGCTTGTCATCTCGATGTCGTCGATCGGATGGTCCTTCAGCAGAGGTCTTCTGTTGCCGTAAGTCTCGGTCCCTGCTATCCTCTTTGCTATGTCGAGCCCCTCGATGACAACCCCGAAGACCGCATAACCGTGCTCGCCGTACTGATCCATTCTAACCTCGTCATCCAGGCCATGCTGAGGTCCATCGCAGATGTAGAACTGGCTTGAGGCGGAATCGGGCTCGGACGACCTGGCCATCCCGACCGCCCCATCAACGTGCGTGGCGTTGGGGTGTATCTCCAGGGGGATGGTGGTTCCGGACCCGCCCATCCCGTCGTCGTAGGGGTTCAGGTTCCTTGTGTTGGGATCACCGGTCTGTGCGACGAAACCGTCAATGCACCTGTGGAACTTGATCCCGTCGTAAAAATGGGACTCGGCGAGTCCTGCGAAATTGCCGGTGGTGATCGGGGTCATGTTATCGTATAGCTCGATGACGATAGTGCCGTACCCTGCAACCTCGATGGTGACCAGTCTGTTCACCACTGATTCGTCTGTGGAGTCGACGTAGACCACCCCATCCTCGGTGGGCCGATCCCTCCCGGGCATCCCCTTTTGTGCATCCAACGGATGGATCGTCGATGAGAGGAGAAAATAAAAGAGGATCGGGAGAATTATTATCTGATATCTTCTCAGGCGGATCACTCTCCGGGGGATGGAATCGTATATGCCCGCTGGTTTATTAACTGTATCCCATGACGTAGAGCCAGTGAATGGCCCAGTTCACCGAGAACGATCGCGATCCCTGCACCCCGGGTACCTGAAAGCACAGGTCTTTATATAAAGAATCGATTCAAACCCCAATGCCCATCGGTAGGAAGAAGAACCTGAAGATCAGGACCGGGGCCAGGACGGCTTCCAAGGGGCTTGAAAAGGAGCTGAAGAGAAAAGCGAAGAGACTGGCTCAGGACCCCACACTCGCCCTTCCGAAATGCACCGTGGAGGTTCCCTATTTTAAAAAGATGGAGAGAAGATTGAGGGAGGTACAGGCGCTAAAGGACAACAGGTCGGCCCTTGACAAGGCATCCAAGAAAGGGGATAAGCTGGTGAGGGCCTATGCGGGTACCCTTCTCCTACTTCACGAGGACAGGATACAATACCTTGCAGTGTTCAGGGGCCCCTTCGGGGACGTCGGTTACGCCCTCAGGGGCCAGACCAACAAGGAGAAACTGGTGGGCATTCAGCACTACGATGATCCCAGGGTCAAGATGATGGCCTATCTGGATGATGTCAAGAAGAAGAAACTGTTCATGTTCGTACTTGAAAAGGACCTCATATGCACGGGGACCGATCCCAAACCACCGGATGAGATAATCGACCTTCTCCCGAAGAGGCTGGGAAAGGGGATGCTGAGGGAGAAGGACCTGATAAGGTCCAAGGACCTTCCTACCGGGATAATCCGACAGAGGAAACCTTGGAAGGAACCCTATCTGGTCGTTAGCTGGAAGTCCGCTGGTATCGATATCGCAAGAAGCCTCTCCCATGCGAGCCTTAACAAGGACAATGCTTTCGCAACCTGTGCGACATACATGGCAACGCCCAATATCTCGGAACACTTCAGCGTGAAGGCTGTGGTGAACCCCATCTGCGATTCGGGGGAGAGCTGTCCCTGTCACCCGACGGAGAAGAAGGACAAGAAGGAGGGTTTCCTAAAGAGGCTTGGAAAGGTGAAGGAGGAGACCGATGAACAACTGTATCTCCAGGGGAAGGTGATGGACCATCGTTACATCGAGAAGGCAAGGGCCTCATATGAGAACAGGCTTGAGGAGGATGGAAGGACCGTATACATCGTCGAGAACGTCTGCTACGGTGATTCGAAGAAGAAGTTGATGTAAAAGTTGAAGCCCAGGGGAAAGGAGAAGAAGGTCATGGACATATTCCTCGACCATGCAGAGGGTCCTCTGATCTCCGGGGATCCCTCCCCCAACAGGATAATGGCACCGCTGTGGGACAGGGTGGGTAAGAAGGTACTGGAGGAATTTCTGGATGACAGGAAAGCGGCATCTAGGGTCTTTGATGAATATCCGGTCCCGAGGTATCAACCCATGAAGGTGGTTGCCGAGGGGGAATATCTCATAGCGGAGAGAAGGGCAAGGAAGAGGTACAGAAAACCGGTGGACCCGCCCCAGATGATAGATTTCGCCTACGAGTGTGCGGTCTCCTACATGGTCAGAGGGAGGGAGGGTGCCTCCAGGGTGCTCGAGGAGTACAAGGGCGAGGATATCAAATTGAAGGCCGCCAAATACGCCTTCGTGAAGCACCTTGACCTGGAGAAGAAGGCCGGCTGGAGCTACACGACCCACGAGGTGGGTTATGCACAGGGTCTCGACAGGATAGTCGACAGGATCATCTCCGAGGACCCGGAGGAGTTCGAGAAGGGACTGGAGGAGCTCTGGCGGGCCACTGGATCGACCAAAGAGCTCAGGTTCAAATGAGGAAGTCAATTCAACAACATATTTATAAAATCCAGTTGATATGATACCGCGAAAGGTATACTGTGTGGGGACAGGATACGTCCGTACATTTATACAATTAAGGGGGAAGTTCGATGGAAAGTGCGGTCAGGACGGAAAAGAGCGATGCAGCCGCCCCTGTGGAGGAGGCCCTGGAGGAGGAGAAGGAGCAGGAAAAGGCGGAAAAGAAGAAGGGATCCATTCTGGACCTAAAGTCGATCTTCAAGAGGGGTACGATCATCACAAAGGTCGCGAAGACCTCCCCCGAGGATGACGTGAACCCCGAGGATATGAAACCCCTCGAATATTACAGGTACAGAAGGAACAAGCAGGACAGGGAGAACCTGAAAGGGCTCAAGCTTATCAGCGAACCCAGGCTGGACGAGGAGAACTGGGAGCAGCTGGAGGAAATGGTATGGGTGAGGGATGGTTATTCCGCCACCAGGCTTATAAGGAACAAGAGGACAAAGACGGTGATCTACCAGGTAATAGAACCGGTATTGACCACCGAGGAGAAACACTTATTCGATTTCCTGAAGAAGATACTGGAGGAGAACATAGACGTCAACAGGGAGGAATCAGACGATATAGAAAACGAGATGAAGATAAGACAGGAGATGAGAAAGTTCCTCAAGAGCGCCGGCAAGGACCTGGATACCGGACCGTTCGAGAAGCTCTTCTACTACCTCACCAATTACTTTCTCGGGTACGATAAACTGCAGGTCATGATGGAGGACCCGCAGCTGGAGGATGTGTCCTGCGACGGGGCTGGAGTACCGATATTCGTATTCCACAGGGATTACAAGAACACGATGACCTCCGTCGTGTGGGAGGACGAGACCGAACTGGACGAGTTCGTGGTCTCACTGGCCCAGAGGTCGGGAAAATCCATATCCATCGCCACTCCTATACTGGATGCTACCCTCCCGGATGGTTCCAGGTTGAACGCAACCTTCGGAAAGGAGATAACGACAAGGGGGTCCAGCTTCACAATAAGGAAGTTCAAGGAGGACCCCCTCACCATGATCAATCTGATCATGTTCAGGACACTGTCCCCGGAGATGGCCGCCCATCTGTGGATGGCCGTCCAGTACGGAGATTCGATGATCGTATCCGGTGGGACGGCCTCCGGCAAGACGACGACACTCAATGCCGTGAGCCACTTCATACCTCCCTCCTCCAAGATCATAACGATAGAGGATACCAGGGAGATGCAGCTGCCGCATCTCAACTGGATAGCAGGACTCACAAGGGAGAGGAAGGGGGAAGGGACGGGGCAATCCATAGACATGTACACACTGCTGGTCGCCGCACTGAGGCAGAGGCCAGAGTACATGATAGTGGGCGAGGTCAGGGGTAAGGAGACCATGGCGGTCTTCCAGGCGATGGCAACCGGCCAGGTGACCTATGCCACGATACACGCTGATACGGTAGCAGCGATAGTGCACAGGCTTGAAAACCCACCCATAAACATACCCAGGATCCTGATACTCGGTCTGAACCTCGTTCTGCTTCAGGCCCAGGTCCGTGTCAGGAATAAACGTACAAGGAGGATAAAGGAGCTCACCGAGATAGTGGGAATAGAGCCGACAACGAACGAGATCGTCTCCAACAAGGTCTATTTCTGGAACCCGGCAAAGGACGAGTTCCGTTTCTCGGGACACTCCAGACTGTACGAGAAGATCATGGACAGGGAGGGTCTGACCAACGATCAGATAATCGATGAGATCAACAAAAGGGCGGACGTCCTGAGGTGGATGGCCTACCAGGGGAGGACTAACTACCACGAGGTGGCCCAGGTGGTGAACGAATATTACAGGGACCCCATCCCCATCTCGGAAAGGGTACAGAACGAGCTGACCGGTCTGAAGCTGAAGAACCCGGAATTGAAGCTCTGATCAACATTTCTTACCTTCGGGATGCGTGAACACCCTGGTTATGCCGTCGTCGGGCAGGTACGCGATCTCCATCGAGAGGTATTTTGCGGATTCGAATATCCTGTCATCACGGTAGAACTCACCGTATACGATCCTTGTTATGCCAGAGTTGGCTATCAATTTGAAGCACTGCCAGCAGGGGCTGGAGGTCACGTAGATATCAGCTTCCTTGAGCGATACCCCGTTCCTGGCAGCCTGGGCTATGGCATTGGCCTCGGCATGGACCGTTCTGGTACAGTGGCCCCCTTCCATCATGTGCCCCACCTCGTCACAGTGCGGCATCCCCCTTATCGAGCCGTTGTAACCGGTCGCCAGAATGGTCCTGTCCCTCACAACAACGCATCCGACGTGTTTCCTGTGACAGGTACCACGGGATGCAACCTGTTTTGCTATCTTCATGAAGTAGACATCCCATGTGTCCCTCTCCGGCGGTGCCCCCTCGTCGTACACTATCTCCCAGTCCCTTTCACCCTCCGGTATCTCATCGAACACCGTTTTTGTCATCGGAACCGGAAAGGAGCTGGCATATTAATATAGAATGCGGCAAACTGGGTTAATCTTTTATATCAGCCACGCAGGATTACCCCCGGGGAAGGCCTTGAAGACCCTTGTCTCCATAACCGGTAAATCACTTATCAAGAACGGTGTTATATGGTTCCTCTTTTCCATAGCGAGACCGCTGCCACCCGGCATGGTAAAGAACCTCTTTTACAGGCTTGGAGGGGTCAGGATGGGGAAGAGGGTGTTCATATCTCCGTACGCTGTGATAGACCCGGTGGCTCCGAACCTGGTAACCCTCGAGGATGATGTCTTCATAGGTTGGGGAGCAAGCATAATCTGTCACCAGGTGGACCAGGACTTCAGGAAGGGGTTGAGTTCAAGAAAATACAGCGAGAGAGAGGTCGTGTTGAGAAAGGGGTGCTTCATAGGGGGTTATTCAACCGTTAGAGGTGGTGTTACGGTCGGCAGAGGGGCGGTCGTCGGATCGAACTCCCTGGTGTGCAGCGATGTTCCTCCCAATGTCCTTGTTACGGGCGTGCCCGCCAGGGTGGCGGGTGTTGAAAACGGGTGTGGTAAAAGGACCTAGAGCTGCGTATCTTCATACGTCTGGAGGTCATCCGGAGCACGGGATATTTGCACCATGTGAAGCGGTCCATCCATCTATCGGTAACAAAAGGGAACAAAACTTTAAATTCGGAGATAGCAATGGTGGATTGGGGGGCATAAGAAGATAGATGCCCGTATATAGGATTTGATATGGCCGTGTGGAGGAATAGTCTTGGGTTATAAATCCATAATAAACGAGTATATGAACAAGCATGATAAGAAACAGCCGCAGACCCCGGAAGATAGGTATGTCGAGGTCAGGGAGGCGAACGAACCTGTGGATTCCAATCCCGAGGACGAGGAGTTGAGAAGGGTTCTTTCCACACTCAGGACCAATATCAAGATAGTGGGCTGCGGGGGTGGTGGGTCCAATACGATAAACAGGATAGTGGAGGAGGGTATCGTTGGAGCGGACCTGTTCGCGATGAACTCTGATGCCCAGCATCTACTGACGATCCATTCACCACACAAACTGCTCATAGGTAAGAGGGTGACAAGGGGCCTTGGAGCAGGTGCGAATCCCAAGATAGGAAAGGAATCGGCACTGGAGGAAGAGGATGAGATAAGGGCCGCACTGATGGGGGCCGACATGGTCTTTGTGACCTGCGGGCTCGGAGGAGGTACCGGGACCGGAGCCGCTCCGGTCGTTGCCAGGATCGCAAAGGAGCTGGGCGCCCTTACGATAGCGGTTGTGACAAAACCGTTCAGCGGAGAGGGAATATCGAGGATGGAGAACGCCGAGTGGGGTCTGGTGGAACTGGAGGAGAGCTCGGATACGGTGATAGTAATACCCAACGATAAACTGATAGAGCTGGTCCCGCGTCTACCGCTCAATGCTGCATTCAAGGTTGCAGATGAGCTCCTGATGAAAGCGATAAAGGGAATAACGGAGATGGTAACAAAAGTGGGTCTCGTGAACCTCGATTTCGCCGATCTCAAGACTATCATGAAGGGAGGCGGGGTGGCGGTTATCGGAATCGGCGAGTCAGATGATGGTCAAGAAAAAGCCCTGAGAGCGGTGGAGGAGGCCACCAAATCCCCATTGCTTGAGTATGATGTCTCCTCCGCTAACGGCGCACTCATATGTGTGAGCGGCGGGGAGGATATGACGGTGACCGAGGCGGAGATGGTGGCGGAATACATCAACGACCAGATAAACGAGAACGCATCCATAATCTGGGGAGCATATATCGATCCGGAACTCAAGGGTGCCATCAGGGTCATGCTCGTGCTGGTGGGGGTGACAAGCGAACAGATATCCGGTAAATCGGTGGGCAAGTTCGGAGTGAAGGAGAGGGGTTATTCCTCAAGGGAACAGAGGTTCGGAGTGGAATTCATCCGTTAGAGGTGCATTACGATGATCACCTGTCCTCACTGCGGGGAAGAGAACGAAAACAGGGAGCTCTATTGCGGCAGGTGCCACGAGAGGCTGCCTTCCCTGTCCTCACTTAGGTCCCTGATGAGGTCTGGTCTGGAATACATGGAGCAGAAGAACTATCGGATGGCACTGGAGAGGTTCGACGAACTTGTGGAAAAGAACCCGGGTGACATGGACGGATGGTTCCTCAAGTCGAGCGTGCATATGAGGATGGGAAACGGGACCCAGGCCTGGAAGACCCTTGTCCAGACAGGTCTTGCGGAGGAGACCGGAAGGTGCCCCAAATGCAAGGGCACATCAAAATGCTCCGAATGCGGATCGACAGGTATCTGCATAATGTGCAGGGGCACGAAGAAATGCTCGTACTGCGGTGGGAGCGGTGTGTGTCCCACATGCAAGGGGATCAATCCGGAGGACTGCAATCACTGCAAGGGGACGGGGGAATGCATAAGGTGCAAGGGGACAAAGGAATGCACCTACTGCAACGGTTTCGGGAGCTGCTACAAATGCAGGGGTTCGGGAAGCTGCTCCTACTGCGGTGGTACTGGCAAGGGCCACAGGATCCTGATGGACAGGATATCGGACGAGTTCGGAGAGCTTAAAAACTGGTTTGTGTAGAGTGTAGATTCATCGGATCCTCCTGGAATAGTCGAGCCACCTTCTGATATCTTTATGGTCCTCACCTCCTTCATCCCCTTCAGGTACCCTTTTCAAAATGTGGAGAACCCTTTTGATCGCAATTGCCTCCCCGAAAAGACCGAGGAGCTCCTCATCGGGAAGGCCCCCTTGGTCGATCTTTTCCCTCAGGTATTCCAACCTCTCCTTAAGGGACCTTCCGATCCCATCCGCATCCGAGGGATCCTCTCTTATCCCGTCGATTATATCCTCCGGTCTGACCTTCCTACCTCCGATCAGGATGTGATCGCTCCCCCTGCTCCCCAGGAACGAGAGCGGCCTGTCCAGCCTTTTGAGTAGTTCTTTTCCGTCTTCCTTCACCTTGTATCAACCCCGGGTCAGATGGTCATGGTCGGATTACCAGAGTGTGATTAGATAATCTTTTTGGAGAGCCTCTCTCAGCATAACTTTTATATCTGAAATTATATTGCGACACACTCAATGATGCCGTGGTAGCTCAGTTGGGAGAGCGTCTGACTGAAGATCAGAAGGCCGGGTGTTCAAGTCACTCCCACGGCATCCCCCTTGATAGGACATCACGAGAAGGAGAATGGGTTGCAATGGCAGAAACGATGTATGAGATAGAACTGTTCCAGGGAACCAGCTACTATGTGGCAAAGATAATGGCCCACCATTCCAAGGAGAAACCCATCCGGGAGTACAAGACTAGCACACTCGAGGAGCTCCTGGAGAACCTGGCCAAGGATATTCTTGAGGAGATGGAGTCTTAGGGCTATTTATCCACAAAAACCTATTCATTTCATCAACCTCTCGAACGTGGCCTTCTGCCTCCTGGTGAGGTAGTAGGAAGCGGGATCCCCCTTTTCCGACACCAGACCCTTGAGGTCCAGGACGGCAAGCATCCTCCCAATCGACCTTGCAGGGATTCCCGTCCTTTCCTCCAGGGATCCAACCGTGAGCGGACCCTCCCTGAAGATCACATCCAGAAGTTGGACCTCCTTTTTGTTGAGGGAGAGGGGTCCATCCACGAAGGAACCCACTGTGGGATAGAAACGCACCTTCATGCCGTCCTCGACCACCCTCACATCCCCCGAACCTTCGAGCTCGTTGAGGGCCCGTATAAGCTCCCTCTTAGAGAGCCCGATCGATCCCGCAAGGTCCCTGTACCTCAGACCCGGTCTGGATTGGATGACATTGACAACCTCCTTCCCGTCCCTCCCATCGGAGGGAAAGAACGATCTGAGTAACGTGAAGGATGTCCTCTCGGTTGTGAAAAGAAATACCGACACACCGAGCAGGATCAGGATCATCGGCAAAAGGAATAGAAGGCAGAACGGGGCCCCTTTTCCATTCGATCCATCGTCACCGAGTATCAATTCCACATCAGCACTTAAGTTGTGCCCCATCAGGCTCACCTCGAGGTGGACCTCTACCGGGCCGGTCATGTTAACGGCGTCGATCCAGACAGGGGAGCCGTTCCATCCGGTAAAAAATCGGGATGTGTTCTCTCCTTTTCCGTCAGCCAGATACACCGTTAGATCAGCGGGGTAGAGATCGTCCCTTGACAGGCCCACGTCAATCAGGATGGAGCCTTCCTTTTCCTCGATGAAGGAAGCATTCAGACGGGGATCCAAAATGGTAGTGTTCGCTAGCACCTCGAAGGACCAGTTGTACTCGATCTCCGCACCGTTTATATCAAGCACGTGCAAGGTCGAGTTGTAGAATCCGGAATCCTCGTTCCAGAACCGACACGAGATATCACCGGTAACCGGGTCGATCGCCAGATGGTCGATGGTCGGTACGAGCCGGTATTCCACGAAGGGCTCGTCGGAGCTTTCGATACCACCCCACATCTCGCTCCATGCGTAAAAGGACGCTGGTGGAAAAGTAGTAAGGTTCGGCGGGATGTTCAGCACTCTCAGGGAGACCGAACCGTTCACAAAACCCCCGTGACCGTCATGTACGCGAAAGTTGATCTCCCATTCCCCCACATGCCTGTCGTCGGGTAACCACTCCATTAATCCAGCCACCGGATGGATGGACAGGCCTGGCGGTCCGTTTACAATAGAGTAAGTGGTATAGCCGTCACCCTCGTCTGAGGATCCCAGGTCCAGGAGGAAGGTCTGACCCTGTGTTATCGAGCCCGCCCAATCGTAGTTCAGGTCGGGTAAAACGTTGTTGACGATCACGTTCCATTCCACCCCGGAAGTGAGCCCTCCCGGATTAACGATGGATATATTGACGGTCCACTGACCCACGTGGCTGTTGTTCGTTTTACCCCGGACATGCCCCTGTCGGTCCATACTCAACCATTCGTACCTGTTCGGGCCGTCAAGGTCAAGGGAGATGACGGTCGAATCGGTCAATCCCGATATGAGGAGGTCCGCGGAGTAGTTCTTCCCCTCATCGACGTAGCCCGGAAGAGAGACGGGCAGAAGAACGGGTTTCAGGAGGCTTACGTTGTACCATACGGTACGGTTCACGGTGTGAACCGTGGATTCTACAACGATGGAGAAGGTGCCCTCGCCGGTGTCATTTGCCGTCGGGACCCCGTAAAGAATATCATCTTTCAGCTCCAACCAGTCCGGTTGGCCCCTGAGTGATACGTTGACCTCATCCCCGTCGGGATCGACCGCGGAGAATTCCACGGCCACCTGGTTACCTGAGTATAACCTCAACTTTTCCGGCAATCCTTCAAGAATGGGGGGGTCGTCAAGACCTAGGGTTCCGCGTACCGCGATCTCCCGGATGACCTCCCCATCTATGAGGAATATCATTACATCTGGGATGGAGCAGCCTATCATCCTACCTGGAAATGTCCGATTGGCGACTTTTACCACGCATGTGAATATACCCGAGTCCATATCGGTCTCTACACCATAAAGTTCGGTGGAACCGGTTCCGGTTTTGACCTTTATCCCAAGAATATCCCTTGCCGATGGGTCGGAATCCTGGGCTCCAACCGTTATAAGGAGTGTTTCACCCACCTGGGCCTGGTCGATGTCATCCGGTCCTGTCAGCCGGGAGATCCTCATCTCCAACGGACCCGCGGGTTGCGAATTGGAAAGGGGAAACCACGCAAGTAGTTCTTCCCCTTCCGAATAGAGGATATCCGGTAGAAGGTCCCCATCGAGGTCGACCCCGGGAACCGTATGGGTGCCGATCCCCCTGAGGGAGGAGGTCCCCTCCACGTATCCTGTCGGGCCGTCAATTGGGACAGGCAGCCCTTTGTCAAAGGGATCTAGGAAATAGGAGATGTTCCCCGCTGATCCCCCCCGGAATGGATCGCTCGTCACTACATCGCATTTTCCCTTAAGGTCCAGATCGGACAGGAACAGGTCCGTTTGGCACCCGATAGCGGTATTGATTGTACCCTCTATCAGATCCGTCATAGGGCGTTTCAGGATGCTGGTGATATTTTCCGATCCCATTGCTGCGATGATCATCCCGTTCAATGCGGAGTCGTTGGATAAAAGAACGATATCATCCATACCATCCCCGTTCAGGTCACCGCAATCCATACCGCAAACGGTGTACGGCAGGTGATCTGCGTGAAGCTGGGAGGTGTTTTGCTGGTCAAGGATGTATATATCGGACCCGGTCGACCCCGTACAGACGACCACGACCTCTGGAATTCCGTTTCCGTCCAGGTCCCCTTCGCTGTCGATCGATCCGGTCGATGAGACGTTCACCTCGAACTCGAGCCCAGGGGCATTCAACCGCCCCGTATAGTAGAATTCCAAAGTACCGTTTCCGGGGTCCAGATGGGTGACCGCGATATCTCCGGGATAAGCTCCGTTGCGTGCATGGACGATACCGTCAAGCTTTTCAAAAACGAGGTTATCAGGACCAACACTAACGTTATTGTGAGGCCCGATGGCCCCTTCTATCATGTAGATGGAACCTTCCGAGTTACCTATCAAAAGGTCAGCCGTCCCATCCTGCTCCAGATCGGTCGCTTCCGCATATGATCCAAAACCATGATGGGGCCCCCGGGATGTGATATGGGTCAAGGTAGTGTTATCCATGTTCCAGTGGATCAGCACCCTTCCCCTTCCACCGTCCCACGAAGGCTCGGTTACTATCAGATCGGGCACATCGTTCTCGTCAAGGAACACGGCGGATATGGTTCTTGCATCGGTCAGGTTTATGCCGGTACCCTCCGTGAGTAATAGAGATCTGGAAAAGGCCCCTCCGGATGTTCCCGATAATGGCGGATCGTTCGTAAAAAGGAATAATACGATGGTCAACATGGATAGAAAGATCATAGGGGTCGAATGGACCCGATCATTTCCCAAGCTCGGACTTGTGTTCATGGTATTGCCCGGATAAGCGCTCTTCATTCACTTAAAATGAACTGGGTTCGCCCTGTATGGATTTGTTAAAAAGGTTTATCTATAAGCATCACTTCTCACGGAATCTGCCGGTACATGAATTTCACAAAACACAATAGCGGGGTGGGGTAGCCAGGATATCCCGTCGGGCTCATAACCCGAAGATCAATAGTTCAAATCTATTCCCCGCTACCATCCTTTCACATCAGAGGAAGTCCTCGATGATCCTTTCGATGGTCCCGATGAAGGCATCAACTTCCTCTTTGTTGTTGTACAGGTAGAACGAGGCCCTTGCTGTGCTCTCCTCCTCCCTGCTGTTGAACCAGGAATGTACGCAGTGCCTGCCCGACCTCACTTCTATGTTCGAGAACTCATCCAGCATCATTGCTATGTCATGGGAATTGAGCCCTGTTATGTTGAATGGAAGGATCCCACCCCTGTCCTCGGGCTTTTCGGGGCCCCTGATCCTTACCTGGTCGGGCAGGCCGTTCGACGCGTATCGGTTCAACTCCTTCTCGTGTCTTTCTATCTCCTCCAGTCCGATACCTTCCAGATATCTCAAGCCCTCACCCATGGCGATCATGCCGGCGTAGTTCTGAAGGCCCGCTTCGAACCTTTTTGGGGGGTCCAGAAAATCCACGGAATGGTAGGTGGTCTCCCTGACCGTGTCACCGCCCGCTATGAAAGGCTTCATATCCCTTAGAAGGTCCACCTTTCCCGCGAGTACACCGGTCCCCGTGGGTCCGCACGCCTTGTGCCCCGAGAATGCGAGAAGGTCTATGTCCAGACCGGTCATGTCCAATCTCATATGCGGTACGGATTGTGCGCAGTCGAAGAATACCATCGCACCGTTGTCGTGGGCTATCTCGGTGATATCCCTGACAGGTATCCTCCTCCCGTCCAGATTCGAGACATGCACCATGGAGACGAGTCTGACCCCTTTTACCTCCTCCTTGAACCTCTCGATATCGAAGGAGTGATCCTCTGATGACGGTAGGACCCTGTAGTCTATGCCACGCTCCTTTTCGGCAAGCAGCCAGGGGACCAGGTTGGAGTTGTGTTCGTGGTCCGTACCAAGTACAATGTCCCCCTTTTCGAATGGAAAGGAGTGGGAGACCAGATTGATGGATTCTGTTGTGTTCTTGGTGAATACTATTCCCTCGGTTTCCGGGCAGTTGAGGAAATCCGCGACCTTCTCCCTTGCTCCCTCGAATTCCTCGGTAACCCTTGCTGTTATCTTGTGAAGGGACCTTCCCCCGCAGCCAGGGTATTGGGTGTAATACTCCACCAGTTTGTCCACGACCCTTTTGGGTTTCAGGGTCATGCATGCATTATCAAGGTAGACAAGTGGTTTTTCCCATCTTTCATCCCTCAGTATGGGGAAATCGTCCCTGTATCTCGAGCTTATCAATCAGAACCCTCCAATGAAGTAGAATACGACAGGTGGTGCGAGAAAGAAGAGGAGAAGCAGATAGATGAACGGGTTCCACCTCCAGATCTTGGCCCCGTCAAAAGGCATGAACGGTATCATGTTGAATGTACCGATGAAGAAATTAATAAGTGCAACGAAAACAAGGCCGGTACCGATCAACCGGAGTCCGAGTATCAATGTGACGATCCCGGGAATTATGAAGAGGATACCGACCAGGAGATTGGTAAGGGGGCCCGCCGCCGAGATGAGTCCGTTCTCCCTCTTATCGGGTCTCCCGTAAATGATGACCGCACCGGGCAGACCGACGGCAACCCCGAACAGGAGGGATATGATAAGGGCGAAGATGAGGCCCTGTTTCGAATAGGAGAAACCGGCCGGGAAGCCGAAATAGTTACTGACCAGTTTATGGCCCAGTTCGTGAAGTGCAAATGCGGTTAGCACCGCCACAAGTGAGATCGGCAGTGCGAAAAGGAATCCTATGGGGTTGAACCTTTGACCGAGAAAGCTGCTCCCCGAAAATGCAAAAGCGAACACCAATGTCAGGATGTAAATGGCGATCGAGATCGCTCTGATCTCGTGTTTTGTGAAAGTTATACCTCTGGCCCTTGGACTTATACCATGGTGGCTGACCAAATGCGAACCCCCGATATCAACCGATGCGTTACGTAGGACCAGAAATTCTAGTGATATCTAAAGGTATCCCCTCTCTACCGGTCCTCCAGTTCGATGTCATCGATCAATTTCTTGGCTTTTTCCTTGGTTATATCAAATGATTGGAGTATGTACTTCAGTGCGGTCTTACGTATGTCGTCATCCGCCATGTTGGGATACTTTTCCCTGTTCTCAACCGCGGAGTGATAGAAGGAGGTTGCAAGTTCGGAGAGGTATAGGGAGGAATTCTCCTCATCTATCTCGGAAGCCTTTAAAAAGCACTCCTCTCCCTTCTTGAGTATCCCGTTCTCGAAGCAGAAGGTTCCGTATGTGGCGTAATAGAGGGCGTTCTCCGGTGCGAGGTCGCACGCCTTCTGATACAATAGAGCCACTTCCTGAACGGTCTTTTTCGGTATCCCCATGGAAGCCTCCGCCATTCCGAAATAAGCTGGAGCGCTGGCCGGGTCGATCTCAGTTGCTTTCCTGTATGTCCTGAACGACTTTTCGAATTCACCGGAAGCAAGCTGAACGCCAGCCTTCTCGAGCAATTGTCCTGGATCTTCGTTTGCCATATGTAGACGCTCCTTTTCCTTTACGGTTGATGAGGCATAAAAAACTGACGCCTTTCAGGTGAGGTTCGGGTACGTTGACATCGTTTCATTCCTCGATCTCCTCGAATTCCTCCAGCTCCTCGAATTCCTCCAAATCCTCCATGTCCTCGAAGTCCTCAACCTCCTTATCCTCATCGAACATGATATCCTCAGCCGATGAGGAAGGGGGTTCGTTCCATACAGGAATATCCTCATCGGCGGATGCGGGCTCTTCTTCATGGATATCCACGGGCTCGGTCTCATCCTCGTATGTATCCTCTGATGGTCCTCCACCTTCAAACGCTGAGCCATCCGGTATAGGCGGGGCGGGAGGTGTGACCGGCTCCGGCGATCGTGTTTCCTCTTCAGGTCCCTCGACGAACTTCCTTTTTGCCCTTTTCGTTTTGGTCTTTCTGCTGGGCCTTATGTAACCGGTCTCCTCCATTATATCCTGTTGGATGGGGACAGACTCCCGGGTCTGTTCTATCCTGCCACCTCCAATATCGGCCTGGCTGGTGGCAATGGGCCTCTGGGCAGGTACAACCGCGGGACCGATGCTCAATTTCCTCGGCTTGCCCAGCCCACTACTTATCTCCTTTTTATCCTCCTTCTTCCTGAGGATGAAGAAAAGGATCAGACCGATTATTACAAGGAGCGCGATAATACCCAGTATGATCAGAAGGATACCACCGCCATTTTCCTCCTCCCCGGATGGGCCCTTCTCCCCCTCTACGGTAAATGTCCAAACGTAGATCACCCTGTTACCTGCCATGTCCGTGATCCGGATCGAGAGGTTGTGTTCACCGGCTGGAAGGACGGAGGTGGTGTATGTGTTCTTGTCGACGGCGGGTCTGAAGGGTTCATCCTTCTCCTTTATCTCTATGGACTGCTGACCGGATAGATTGTCCCCCGAGGTCCATACGATTATCCCTTTTCCCCTCTCCACGCGGGTGTTCTGTTTGTCTAAATAGATGTACGGTGAGGTGTGATCGACTATGATCTCCACTTTACTCGATGCCATGTGGTCGACCATGTCATATGCTATCAGGGAGAAATTATACAGCCCTTCCGTCAATGATGGCGTGATAAAGGATGTGGATCCCGGATCGACCATGATCTGGTTATCGTTAATCCTGAAAACAAGGGACTTCAACCTGACGTTCTCCTCGATCGTCCAGTTGAAATAGAGTTCGGACCTATTGGTGTATCTATCTGGTTTGACCATCCATCTTGGTATCGGAGGATTGAGATCGATGTTGAAATGTACCTTCCTCTGAACGCTGTTCCCAGCAAGGTCGTAGGCTATGATCTCCAGGGTGTGAAAGCCCTCCTGTGTGATCGCTTTTGTCCACCTTGTCTCGCCGGTGATATCCTCTGCGGAACCGTTGTCTATGATGAGATAGAGGTCCTCGATCCCCAGATTATCATTCAGTTCCCACTCGATAAGGATCTCATGATTATCGATGTAGGTCCCGTTCTCTGGTGAGGTGATATCAAGGTTGGGAGCTTGGGTATCTATGTAAAATTCTATCGTCTCCATACCTGAATTACCGGCCGGATCGTACGCCTTCACATTGACGACATGGTATCCGTTCGGGAAAAGATAGTTTATCTCCGTGCTGTTCCCGTTGTTTATCCAGACGCCCTCGTTGATCTGAACCTCGAAGGTCGTCACACCGTTCTTATCCTCTGGCCTCCATTCGATATTGACGTATCCATCCCGTAGGTAGGCCCCCATCTCAGGGGATCTGAAGAAGACCATCGGGTCCACCTGATCCCGGGTGACGGTCACGCTCCTTTCGAGGTAATTCCCGTAATTCCCTTCAAGTTTAAGGGTGATCAGATATTTGTCATCGGTAGGTATGGTTATGTTCACCTCATTAGAACCATCGAACTCGACCCAGTCCGAATTGACACCCACACGGTAGTGGGCGTATGTCCACTCGAAGGGTCCAGAATATTCCCAGGAGAGTGGTAACACCTTCTTGGTCGTGAAAGAGTTATCCACGGGGGAATCGATGATCAGGCGGGGGTCTTCCCCTATCTCGAATGGTATATCCACTATAGTTGCATTCCCGGCTCTGTCGATGGCTCTGATCTCGCAGAGGTGCTCACCGCTTACAAAGAGCTGGTTGGACTGATAGACATCAGTGATCGGTATCCACTGGGAGCCATCGTATCGGATGTACTGCTCGAGGATGCCGTAATTGTCTGTTGTTTCCCAGTTGAAATGGACATAGTTGTTCGAGATCATGCTGTTCGGGGTAGGGGAAAAGACCGTTATGGTGGGTGCCACATTATCGATCGTGATATTGACCGTCTCGGTCTCGACGAAGCCGTAAATATCCCTTATCCTGACCGCCAACTCATATTGGCCATCCTCGATGGGTAGCTGCAGGGCTCTCCTTCCCACTGTCAGATATTCCTCCTCGCCGTTCACTATTATGGTCAGGTTATCAAGAAGGAAAATGGGTGAGATATCCCATTCCAGTCTCAGCGGATATTCCGCAACGTAGGACTTATCCGATGGTCTCTTTATCTTCACCAGGTCCACCGTTTCATTGACGGTTATTGTCTTTGTGAGGGTATTATAGAGGCCTCCCCTGTTGGTACAGTTGAAATCGAGCATATGCTGTCCGCGGTTAAGGTCGAAACTGTTCGTGTCGGATGAACTGATATCCTCCCACTCCTTACCATCCACGGAAACAAGGACGGTGTCAATTCCGGATTCAACGTCATTTGCAGCGTATATGAGTTGGAAATAGGAATATTGAGAATACTTGGAAGAGGGACTGATTATTGTAAGGTCCGGCGGACTCGTATCGAAATATGGATTGGTGAAAGGCGCGGTATCCTTCCCGTTAGTGAAGGAATATTCCACATCCACTATCCCGTCGTTGTTGTCATCGGGATATCTGTAATTGGCCCAGAAGTTACCCTCTCCGTTATTGGTCCATAAAGGTTGCCAGTTTGCCCAGTTGGTGGTTACTGCAACCTGGGGGCCCGCTGTTGTGTTGTCGGTACCCCTGTTGTGATAGAATATGTTCTTCCAGAAGGACACTCCGTTCAGCATCCAACCGCAGTGGACCGCCCAATAGGAGCAGTTCCCGAAGTAATTATGATGTATGTCCCAGTAGGTGATCCTACCATACGTCTGGTCTATCTTGACCCTTATGCCGTACCGGCAGGATTCGAATATGTTGTAGTGGATATCCCCCCTGTCCTGATCAAGTGTGTAACCGAACAGTTCGAAATATATCCCGTTGTAGCAGGTGAAGTGATTGTTGTAGATGTCCAGTCTGTAACTGGCATTCAGGTACAAACCGGTTCCCGTGGGATTGTAGAAGGTATTGTTCCAGATCTCGCACCCCTCCTCGCCCGCGTGGATCATCACGGTGGTTTTTGAGAATGAATTGTTTTTTATCTCCCCTTCGACCGTGATGAATGTATAGGGCCAGGCACCCATCTCGAAGTAACCCAGTTCCACGTTACAATCCTCGAAATCATTTTCGAGGATTTTATCCGAATCCGAATGGTACTGGTCCCTGATATCCATCCTGTTGAGATCGCAGCCTATGAATTCATGTCCGGTACCCGCATCGTCTATCTTGATTGAACAGTAACCGGTGTTATCGTTCTTCGAGAAGGTGGTGTTTATGAAACCTATGTCACTTGAGGTATCGATCCTTACCAGGTCCCCACCTTCGGGGGCATTGAGTACGTCGGAATTCTCGACCCTGATGTTGGTACAATCCTGTAACCTCATGAACCTTCCCCTGCCGTAAGTTGAGATATTGTACAGGAGACCGTTGTCCACGTTGTTCAGATCTAATGCGTAATTGCCCGTTGCCGAGAAGGTGATATTCATGAAAACGAAGTAAACCGTCGTGTCCTGTATGCTGATGTCGTAGGTGGACATGTTGAGGTCCTTGATGACATAGGGGTTACCTTCACTGCCATCCCCATAGGAGCTGTAGGTGATAAAACCGCCATTCGTAATTATGGAGATGTCCGAGGTCATGTCCACCCCCTCTGGTTCTTCCAGGAACTGATTGGAAAAGATAATGAGAATGAATGATACAGCCATGATCGTGGAAAGATATCTGCCAGACGAGCTTCTCATATGTACCGCTCCGTTCATGGGTGCTATAAACATGGTTGCTTAAAATAATTTAGGTTTGTTGTTTTCATAATACCAATGCAGCCTGGTTGTCCCTTCATCCTTTGAAATCCAGGTATACGGTGTCTATCAGGTCCTCCGGGATGTTCGTATACTCCATCAGGGCCATTTTGAAGAAATCGTACTGATTATAAAGGTTGTTGGAGAAAGAATCCCCGAAGTATTCATCTTTTGAAAGTCTCTTGAGGATCAACCTCTTTTGAACCTCGGTCAGCTGGTGGTCCGTCATATGCCGGTCCCTGAGTACCTCCAGTTTCTTCTGGACCTCATTCAATAGGTTGACGAAATAACCCAGCCTCTTCACCCTGGCACTTCCCAGGTACCTTACCTTGCCGCAGTTTTCGCAGTAAGCCCTTCTCTGTATGGGCGAATGGAACAGTTCCCTTCTGTCGACAGGCAACCAGGGTGACCTGTCCCTGTGGCTGGGGGTGTGAATGCAGATAACCCCGTCTTCCTTTTCCGGTTCTTCTTCCATCCTTTATCGGGTTATGGTTATGGTACAGGATATAGATACGTTTATTGAAAGATAAAGGGTCAGTAGGGATAAGAAATCATCCGCCACTCGGAGAGGTCCCTTTCTTTGCCGATCCTTCTTTTCTTTTTCAGGCCATACACTTTTTACCAATAAGCGCACCGGATCAAAAGCGAATGAAACCGAAATATATTTTTCATAATAGACCCTCACGACCATCATGGAGGCCGGTAGAGGGAAGGTCCAAAAGTGGTGGGGGGAGATCCGAAAGGACCGCTCTCGCCAGTTGAAATACGGCTCTCTCTTCCTGCTATATCTATCACTGGTCTTCAGCCTTATCGACGGTTTGATCTTCTCCTTCGGTTGGGTCGCTATGGGGATAATGGGAATACTGCTTCTATACAGGCGGGCACCCAGATATTTCCACCTGTTCCTGTGGCTAGCTGGGATATATATTCTGGTGTTCTCGGGAGCTGTCCTGTCTTTCATCCTTGCCGAAAGGTACGACAACCTGTTCCTGTTAATCTGGGGTTATTCCATACTCATAGGTGCCTTCATACTGGCCGTATCTCTGGTACTGTATGTCAAGGATAGGAGGGACAGATACTCACTGGAAGGTGAATATGTGCCGATCGGGTTGTGGACGATAGCCGTGTTCGGTTTCTTCTGGGCGAGCATTTTCAGCATGGTTGGTTGGATCAGGTGGGCGGACGGTTCACTCGGGTCACCCATTATTTACAAGGTGCTCTATCTGCTGTCCGAATCGGTCGTGATCATACTCCTATTCCACATAATATCATACCCCGAAAGCAGGTTCCAGACCACTTTGTTCGAGGAGAAAGAAGCGGTTGGGGAGATCAAGAGGTTCATTTTATCTCTCTCGGGAAGGAATCTGAGAAGGGAGGACAGGATCAGGAACGTCAACATAGAGGTGAGATGTCCAATATGCGAGAACCCTATGAGTAAAGAGACGAAAAGATGCCCATCCTGCGATGCCGAGAGGTTGTTCCACTGGTGCGGACAATGTGATGATTATTATGTCAGGTGTCCAAGTTGCAGACACCTGACACCCATCTCGAAGAACAGATGTATCCACTGTTCCATCAGGATCAGCGAGAAGATCAAGTGCTCCAGGTGCGGGAGCATACACCAGGTATCCGAATGGCTCGGATGAACAGGCCTCAGGATGCCCCCCTTTTAAGGGACGAATGGGCCGCAGAGAGTCTTGCGATCGGTACCCTGTACGGGGAGCAGCTCACATAATCCATTCCGATCCTCAGACAGAAATCTATTGATTCAGGGTCTCCCCCGTGTTCACCGCAAATTCCGATCTTCAGTTCGGTTTTCGTCTTCCTCCCAAGAATGGTGCCCATCTCGACAAGCTTTCCAACCCCGTCTTTGTCTATGGATTTGAAAGGGTCCCCCTTCAATATTTCCTTCTCGATATATTCCGGCAGGAAGGAACCCGAATCATCACGGCTGTAGCCGAAGGTCATCTGGGTGAGATCGTTCGTACCGAACGAGAAGAAATCGGCCTGCTCTGCTATCACATCAGCCGTCAATGCAGCTCGTGGTATCTCTATCATGGTCCCTATCTTGATTTCTATCTCATTTCCCCCCTCGATCCGGTCTATGACCTCCTCTATGGTTCTTCTCTGAAGTATTAGCTCCTCGACCTTTCCGACCAGAGGGACCATGATCTCGGGTTTTACATCGATCCCGTCGCGTCTTGCACGAACTGCCGCTTCGACGACGGCTCTCGTCTGCATTCTGGTGATCTCGGGATATGTTATCCCCAGTCTGCACCCCCTGTGACCGAGCATCGGATTGACCTCCTCCAGGCTGGAAACGGAATCCTTAATCTTTTCCAAGGGAACGCCCAGTTCGGATGCGATATCCCTCTGGCTTTCATAATCGGTCGGGAGGAATTCATGAAGAGGAGGGTCCAGTAACCTGATCGTAACTGGATGACCATCCATCTCCATGAACAACTTATAAAAATCGTCCCTCTGCATGGGCAGCAACTTTTCTAGTGCCGTTTCCCTCTCCTCCCTTGTGTCCGCGATTATCATCTCTCTCATCGGGCCTATCCTCTCCGGTTTGAAGAACATATGCTCTGTCCTGCATAGCCCTATCCCCTCGGCCCCGAACTTCCTGGCAAGGGATGCATCCTCGGGGGTGTCCGCATTCGTCCTTACGCCGATAGCCCTCCTCTCGTCCGCCCAGCTCATGAGGGTATCGAAATCGCCGCCTATCTGGGGAGGTATCGTTGGAATCCTCCCCAACATCACCTCACCCGTCGATCCATCGATGGATATCCAGTCGCCCTTAGACACCGTCCTTTCTCCCACCGTGAACCTGCCCTCTTTGTAATTTATTACAAGGGAACCGCACCCGGTTATACAGCATTTACCCATCCCCCTCGCTACCACGGCGGCGTGACTTGTCATACCCCCCCTCGAGGTCAGTATACCCTGGGCCGATTTCATCCCTCCGATATCCTCCGGTGATGTCTCCGATCTCACCAGGATGACCTTTTTTCCTTCACTGTCCCACTCTTCCGCATCCTCCGCGTTGAAGACGACCTGTCCGGATGCTGCCCCGGGCGAGGCGGGAAGCCCGATTGCGATAGGTTCTGTCTTCCTGTCATTGTCAAAGGCAGGATGGAGTAATTGGTCCAACTGAGCCGGTTCGATCCTTAATACGGCCTCCTCCTTGTCGATCTTATCCTCATTTACCATGTCGACCGCGATCTTGATGGCCGCCTTTGCGGTCCTCTTTCCATTTCTGGTTTGAAGGATCCATAGCTTCTTACCCTGTATGGTGAACTCTATATCCTGCATATCCCGGTAATGATCCTCCAGGCTCCTGTAGATCGACACCAGTTCCTTGTATGCGGAAGGCATCCTTTCCTCAAGTGAAGTGTATCTCTCGATCCTCTCCTTTTCCTCGATCCCATTCTGTTGTGCCCATGCTAGGGAACCATCCTTTGTGATCCTCAGAGGTGTCCTTATGCCTGCAACCACATCCTCACCCTGTGCGTTCAACAGGTATTCCCCATAGAATTTCCTCTCCCCTGTGGCAGGGTCCCTGGTGAATGCAACACCGGTTGCGCAATCGTCCCCCAGATTTCCAAATACCATGGCCTGGACATTAACTGCGGTGCCCCAATCCGATGGGATGGAATTGATCTCCCTGTACTTTCGGGCTCTTGGGTTCATCCAGGACCTGAACACCGCCTCCACCGCCATCCTCAACTGTTCCCAGGGATCTTCCGGAAAGCCGCTTCCTGTCTCCCTCTGGATCCTGTCCTTGAAGAGACCGGAAAGTGCCCTGAGGTCCTCCCATGTGAGCTCGATATCCGATTCGACCGCCCTCTCCCTTTTCATTTTATCCATTATCTCCTCGAACGGGTCCATTTCATCCTTCTTTTCCGGCTTCAGACCCAGAACGACATCCCCGTACATCTGGATGAACCTCCGGTATGTATCCCAGGCGAACCTCTCGTTACCGGTCTCCTCGATCAGACTGTCTATTACGGTTTCGTTGATACCGAGGTTGAGAACGGTATCCATCATTCCGGGCATGGACACCCGTGCACCCGACCTTACCGAAAGAAGCAGCGGTCTCTCCTGGTCCCCGAACGTCCTTCCCATCTCCCTTTCAAGCTCCTTTACGGCATGCTTTATCTGTTCCATGAGTCCACTCATTAACGTTTCGGACCCCTCGAAATACCTGTTACAGGCTTCGGTAGTGATCGTGAATCCGGGTGGAACCGGTATGCTGATCTTTCTCATCTCCGATAGGTTGGCACCTTTTCCACCCAGCAGGTCCTTCATCTCTTTTCCGCCCTCCCTGAAAAGGTAAACATACTTGTTGCCAGAGCTCATGTTGGGTTCTCCTGGGCCATGAATAAGGATTAGATATGAATAGATTTCCTCTATAAAACCCCTGGAACATAACCTTGGGGGGATTATATGGGAAGGAGGTCGAGAAAGGGACGCTCCTCAACTGCGGGGGAGCCTTTTAGCGATCTCTATTATCAGCTTCCCCTTGTTGTCGGAGATCGGAACCTTTACCCTGCCACTTGCCCTGTCCCATGTGGATGGATGGCTGCTGTCCTTTTCAAGGACCGGGTTGAGCCCCATTTTCCTGCAGACATTGTATATATTTTCAGGATCGGGAGATCCAACAGAAAGCTCTTTGGGAACCCTTCTCCCCTCGGATCTCGATAGTCCGGAATCGAAGTATTCGGGCCAGATTATGTGGTGGGTTCTTCTGTTTGATTTCACTCAGATACCCCGGATAAAGTACTGTGGAATTGCCTCTTCTCAGATCAGAATCGCGTTGATCACTCCATCCTTACCAGGGCTGGAGGTCACTCTTGCCTTACCCTTATCGGTCTCTATTATGGCACCTTTGGTTATGATGTTCCTTCTCACATAATGGGGATTTGCGGGGTTCTGTAGTACGGTCCTTATCTGACTCCTAATGGTTATCTTCTTCTTTGGATCGTAAACGTTCGCCAGTTGGGCAGAGAGTATCTTTGTCTTCTGGTGTCCGCCTCTTGTCCTGACGTTCTTATGGGTCTGATCACCCACTATGCAGATCTGCTGTTCGGCTCCTATTTCCGTCTTTCTCTTACCCCTGTTGAACCTTCTACGTCCGCCAGTGATCTTTCTTCTGGATTTACCCTGCCAAAGTGCCATGATATCACCTATAGGATGGATTGCGAGCCCATTATTGATTATATATATAAAGGTGTTGATAGGGGAGAAAATGGGATCCGCTTTCGGAATAGGGTAAGGTTTTCCAATAAAAAGGGCATTTGGTAAGTTATGACCGAACAGCCGTATATGATGGACATTGGATCATGTTATATAAAGGAGTTCGAGGCCAATGTGCTTGATGTGAACGTTGGTGATAGGGCGGAGATAGTGCTTGATACAACGAATTTCTACCCAGAGGGCGGCGGTCAACCATCCGATACCGGTTGGATTGAGTGGGAAGGTGGCAGATGCAGGATCGTCGAGGTTGTCAAAAAGGACGAAATACTGCACATAGCTCAGGGTGACCTACCGGAATCCGGTCAGCTCGTCAAGTGCAGTATCGATTGGGACCGCAGGTATTCCCACATGCGAATGCACACTGCACAGCATGTGATATCGAGCGTTGTATGGAAAAGATACGGAGCCAAGACAGTTGGAAATCAGGTCCATGCGGATTATTCCCACATTGATTTTTATCCACTCAGCATTGATGAGAGGGAGGCAGGAGAGCTTGAAGATGAGATAAATTCCATAATTGAGAGGGGGGCGGTTGTCAATATCGACCTCCTCGATAGGGAGGATATTGAAGGGAGGATGGGAAAGGACAGGGTGGACCTGTCGAGACTACCAAGGTCGATCAAGAAATTTAGGACGGTCCTGATAGGAGAGAACGGGAATGTGGATGAGTGTCCCTGCGCCGGGACACATGTATCGAAATTATCCGAGCTTGGAAGGGTAAGGATAGTGAAGAGGAAGTCAAAGGGAAAGGGAAAACAACGTATTCAGTATGTACTGGAACGGTAGGTCAGTGTTTCCACATCGATAACCTATCCCCGTACCCATCCAATTTAAGACCGGTCCTTGCTGCAGCCTCGTAGGTCAATGCAGTTACCATCTCCTCTTTGAACATTCCCTCAACATTGAGCCCAAGATCATTGCAGAGAAGACCGTATTCCAGGTTCAAAGAGGAGAACAGGTTGTTCAGGTATTCACCGATAACATCCCATTTCACTTGATCCCCCATACCAACGGTTTCACCTTTTATAAGCAACCCCAATGCAAGTTCCACGGTCGTATCGAGCACGACCATGTCCGCCCCTAGACACTTCAGCAGGATGATATCGTTACCCGTTAATATTGGGCCGTCGATTATGACCTTTATCCCCTTTTCCCTCGCTGAAAATGTTTTGAGATGGTCGTTCAATCTGATCAGGGAGGTGACCGGGTCCATGCTCCTACCATATGGACTGAAAAGGAAACCATCGAGAGGATGCCTGCCGCATCTCACCTTGACCGCATCAATTTCCGATATCAACAGATAATCCATGTCCTTATCGATGCATTGGGAGTCGATAGTACATATGACCGGCACATGCCCGAGCTCCCTTATCATCGCCACCAGGTCCTTGATGTCCTTACCGGACCTCAGCTCGGGATTGTTTGGGGTAGAGGGATAGAACTCCTTTGGACCTCCCTGATACTGGAGGGAAGGTATATCTCCGATAGGTATTGAGAGATCGAGCTCGATAGCATCCGCTTTCATTATATTTTCAAGTGTGACATTCTCCCTGTGGGGTCCGAAGACCAGTATCTCACTGTGATCATAGGACCCCAGCAGCTGGGTTATCTGGCTCGTAGTGTTATTTTCACAGGAGTACACGGGAATATCCTGCATCATATGACCCAGATAAGTACCCGTTCTGATATCATCATCCTTATCTGTTCCCGGTGGGAATGAGGGATATATCGGGGATTTGAAACTCAACGGGTTCTCATCGTTTTTTCCTATGGAGATGTTCTGGTTTTGGGATTTTTCCGACCTATGCGGCCGATCCAGTCTGGTGCAATTGAGGGCCAGTTCATCAAGGAGTCCTCTGTTGAGCGTTCCATCATACCCTAAGGGTTCACCTGGTAAATTCTCGTTATAAGGGGCTGGAAAACCCTTTTCCATTCTCGTTCTCAGAACGGTGAGTATGTCATTTACCGATAGTCGCATTATAATTTTCTCCCTTGAAATCTATGAAATCGCATATTTTCTGAAGGCTCTGGGCTCTGCTTTTATCCCATAATGGTCGAAATACCTCTTCAAAGTGTTCAGATCGTTGCCGTTCATCTTGCTCTCCTTGAATGTCGGCTCCATCCTTTCGAATGAGGAAGAGAGGAATACCGTGCCTCCGGTGGCCCCCGAGCAGATCCTTCCCATGGTTTTACCCACGATTATTATTGTCCCACCCTTACTGTACTGGCCGACACTTCCTTCAACGTTTCCCTGGACAAGTATCGTCCCGTCTTTCTGATACTGCCCCAGGCCATCCCCGGTTGAGGACCTGACAACGATTATCCCCCCCTTGAGGAAGGTGCCGGTTCCGATCCCGCAGGTACCATTGATAATTATTCCACCCTCCTCCATTGAATAACCCACATACTTTCCAGCATTTCCATCAAGTGTTATCAGACATCCATGATTGAAAGCTCCCAGGTAGTTGCCCAGGTCACCGGCCAATCTGATCTCCCTGTCGCCCCTTATCCCGACAGCAATGGAATTCTGTTTTGTTAATCCGGATATTCTGATCCTGTTTGAACTGGTGAAAAGCTCATCGATTGCCCTGTTGATCTGACGCGTTGTCCTGATCTTGGTCTTTTCTGTCACGTTCGTGTCCTTGTTCGTGATTACCGCCGGTAACTAGATTAGGGTTCTTTTATAATATTGTTGTTTAAGGGGTCTTTACAACACCAGGATATGGAGAGTAAAACCAGAAAATTATATTTTCGATAAGTTAGCTACATGGAGAGGTCGTTCCAATGGTAAACTCCCAGATGATAGAGGGATACAGAGCTCTGAAGAACGGGGACCTGGAGAGTGCATTCGGGACCTTCAAAAGCCTGCTTTCTAGCGAGGCAGACGATCGTTCAAAATACGAGGCACTGCTTGGGATTGGCCTTACATATGACGTGTTGGGTAAAAGAGAAGAGGCGTTGGAATACCTTGAAAAAGCACTGGATTATACCGATGAACCCGTTGAAGCCTTGTTCAATATTGGAAATATGTACGAGAAGAACGGAGAGCATGCTCTTGCAATACAGCATTATGATCATACCATAACGGAGGATGAGAAGTTCTACAGAGCCTACATAAACAGGGGAGTGGCCTGGTACAATACCCAGAAATATGAACAGGGATTGAAGGACTTTCAGAACAGCCTTAAATATGCACCCAATTCAACTGTGGCTTTGACGAACATCGGCATATGCAATCTGGATCTTGGAAAGTTCGAGGTTGCCATAGATTTCTTCGATAGGTCCCTTGAAAAGGACCATGAGAATATCCATGCACTTCTTGGAAAAGGGCTGGCCCTTTACAATATGGACAGATACGACGAGTCCATAATCTGTTTCGATGCTGCTGTTTCCATCAACGAGGATTTCTATATTGCATATTATTACAAGGGATACATAATGAGGAAATTGGACCTTTTGGATGAGGCAAAAGAGGCTCTGGAGGAAGCAGTGGGGATAAGACCTGACTATTCTCTTGCGTGGTTCGAACTTGGAATAATCAACACGATAGATGATGAGATAGACGAAGCGCTGACCTGTTTCGACCGTGCAATAAAACACAACAGGACCTTCTTCGAGGAGGCCGTATTCAAGAAGGGAAAGATCCTGCTGGACAAGAAGAACGACCCCGGAAGGGCAATAAAGGAGTTCAAGAGCATATGCAAGGTAAACCCCTACGTTCCACTTGTCTGGCACGAACTGGGGAGAGCCCTCTTGAAGGAGGGTGGGGAGGAGAATGTGAGCAAGGCCATAGATGCTCTGATGAATGTATTAAACCTTCAACCCGACAATATCGAAGCAACGAACATACTCGCAAAAGCCCTTGTGGAGAACGAAGAGCCGGAAAAAGCGCTCCTGCTCTTGAGAAAGAGCATGATGAACTCGCCCACTTCTAGGAACCAACTGCTCATAGCGGACATCCAGCTTGAGTACGGTAAACCAAGAGAGTCCATAAGGGCGGCTGAGGAGGCATTGGCCTTGGATCCGCTGAATGCCAGAGCCTGGTTGACAATGGGGAGGGCGTACAAGAAGATACACCGAAAAGAGGAGTATAAACAATGCCTAAGAAAATACCTGAACCACAATCCAAATGACAACAACGTAAAGGAGGAATTGGCCTCCGCTTGAAGGGAGATGATCAACCCTTCACCATGTAAAGGCTGTCCAGGACAGTACCGTCTATGTATTTCACCACGCCGAAAATATCGTCAGTGGTTCTGGGTTCGATATCGACCGCTCCCTGGGCAAGCGCTTTGTTCCTCAGGTCTGATATATCAAAAACCTCGAGCCCCTTTTTCCGACATTTTACCTCAAGCTCCTCGTTCCTGCTCCTTCTTTCAGTATCTTTCATGGAGGTATTGAAGGAGATCCCTCTTTCGGTAACAACGATGTCGATCAGGTCACCGGGAGTGGTTACGGTCAATACCCGTTCTTTCACGATGGGATTGTTCTTTCTAACGAGCGGGATGGTGACAAAAGTGAGGTTTGACCCGTAGGCAACATCCTGATGTCCACCTATCCCGTGAAGCAGCCATCCATCAGAGTGTGTGTTGACGTTCACATTGAAGTCGATATCTATCTCGGTAGCGGATAAGAAGGCTGTCTGTTCTTTCTCGGTGAATGTGGCACCCGTGTGAAGGTTTCCATACTGGTCCACGAAGGTCTCCAAATGGTTATCGTTTTTCAAAAGGGACCTCACGGCATCCGTGTCAAAACACTGACCGTCCAAAAGGACCTTAAGGGATCCCCCTTCCAGCATATCCACCAGATATCGGGTGGTACCTCCGAGGGCAAAGGAGGCTTTTTTGTTCTTCTTTTTCAACCTCTCCCCGATGAACTTGGTTAGTGCAAGTGAAATTCCTCCGGAACCTGCCTGGAAGGAAAAACCATCCTCCAGTAAAGCACCGATCTCCAGAATATCCATCACCTGATGCGCTATGGCGAGTTTCGATGGGTCTGTGGTCAACTGGATCGATCCGGATAATATCTGCGAGGGATCCCCGATACTGTCCACTTCGACAACCATATCAACATCGGTTCCTGGGATGGAGATCGGCGTGCATGGAAATCTCACAAGATTGTCGGTTATCAGGACCGTATATCTCGCAAAATGGGCATCCGCTTTTGGAAAATTACATGGTCCGAATGCCGATCTGCCCTTGACACCGTTCGCATTGCCCATCTCATCGCAGCAGGAAACTCCCAGGAATGCCACATCGATCTCCACCTCTCCCCTTGCGAGTGCAGCAACCCTTCCGGAATGGCTTCTCAGGACGACAGGGTCCTTCAATCTTCCAAGGCTTGCCGCCTTTCCCAGAGGACCGTTCAATGATCCCTCTATGGACCCGATCGTCCCATCATCGATGTGATTTAGAAGAGGCTCATGAACCGGGAAGAGTGCTGATGGATAGACCCTTAGTCCTCGAATTCCCATTTCGGATATCTCCTTCATGACCATGTTCACAACCGCATCTCCATTTCTTAGATGGTGATGGAATGATATGGTCATTCCATCGGACAATCCCGACGATCCGATCGCTTCTTTCAGATTGGGGACGATCTTTGACCTCCTCTTATCCCTGTGCCTGAAAACCCTTCCAATCTCCCTCTCACCAAAGGGGGAGATACCTTCCGGACCTGAGTATGGTATCTGTCCTTTTCCTCTCACTTCATCGGGTACGAACCTTCCCAGGATGTTCATCATGATAATACCACCACACGGGCTTTTTACTTTAAATATTCTCGATTTTCATCATTCTATCGATCAGTTCCAGATAATCTTCAGGGGATATTTTTTCCGGACGGTACTCCGAAATCCCCATCTCATCGATTTTTTTTCTCAAAATTACGCCGTCGATCCCATGAAATTTTCGATCCCCTATCGAATTGGAGATCTTCTTCCTTCTCTGGGAGAATAGAACCCGCAATAATTCCCTCAAAATGGCATCCTCTTCCTTATCGAGTCTATTATCTTTCTTGATTCCGAACTTTATCACCGATGAATCAACCGCCGGTCGAGGGAAAAAGGAGGATGAGGGCACCTCCATCAGCAATTCATGGTCCATTTTCAACTGGAAAAGAACTGAGATCCTTCCGTAGGTCCTGCAACCACTCTTGGATATCAACCTATCGATATAGTCCTTCTGAAGCATCAGAATGGACCCGAAGTATCTGTCATCACTTTCCCTGCCACAATTTTTACTATCAAGAACGGTCCCTATGAATCTGGATGTAATAGAATAAGGCAGGTTTGACACTATATAACAATCCCTACCCATTAATCCTTTGATATCCTTCATTATGTCCTTATTATAAAGATGGACACTCTTCCCGAGAAGCTGGGCATACCTTTTTTTTAGGTAGGAATACAATCTACTGTCCAACTCGTAGCAGATGACGGAATGACCACTTTCGATAAGTTCATCAGTAAGCTTTCCAAGGCCCGGTCCGATCTCCAGAACAGGTCCATCATATCCTTTATCGATCTCCTTTACTATCCGCAATGAGATATCACTGTCAAGCAGGAAGTTCTGACCCCAGCGTTTTGATGGTCTAAGGTCCAACTCATCCAGTTTTTTTTTAATGGTATCGATCTCTTTTTCGTATGATCTCATAAGGGTCGCATTCTGTTAGGAGGAAAAGATATAAATAACATTCTTCACTCAAGGAGGTCCAATGAACATAGAACTGATAAGCAAGGAAAAGAACATCATGGAATTGAAGGTCCTTGAAGGGGGAGAAACGCTGTTGATACCCCTCAGAAATCAGTTGGTGACGGATCCTGCCGTCGATCATGCAAATTACAGCATCAGACACCCAAATCTGGATCCCCCGATATTGCGTATAGAAGTGGGTTCGGGAAAACCCCAGAACGCATTGAAAAAAGCCGCCAAATCGCTTTCGAACCAATACAAAGAGATGCTTCTTCAGTTCCAAAAGCAGAGTTGATAAGATGACCTATCTTCCTCCTAAGGAGGAACTGATCACCGGAATGGAGGTGTATTACACCGATACACCTGGAGTTGGGGGGAAATTGAGGACAAGGACAAGGGATTTCGTCGTCGAGGAGATATCCGATCCACCAGAGAGATCACGATCTGGAAGGTATGTAATAGTAAAGATAAGGGTCAACAACTGGGAAACGAACAGGTTGATCAAGGCCTTGTCAAGGAGATTGGGAATATCCAGGCAGAAGATCGGTTTTGCAGGTACAAAAGATAAAAGGGCCGTAACTACCCAACTGATCTCTATCGATCATCCTGAGGAATTTCCGAAGGAGATCGGTTTAAAGGATGTTGAGTTTTTAGAGGTATACAGATCCGAGAAAAAGTTGGAGCTTGGAACACTTCTGGGAAACAGGTTCAATATTGTGATAAGGGGGGTTAGAGGGGACCCGGGGAAAACGGCGGACCTTATCGGGAAGACAATGGAGCAGTTGAACTCTATAGGAGGAATGCCAAATTTTTTTGGTATACAGAGGTTCGGAAGTATCAGACCGGTTACACATCAAATAGGCAGACATATACTAAAAGGGGATTTTAAAGGTGCGGTGATGACCTACGTGGCAAACCCATCCCCCCTTGAGCCCGAGGAATTCCAGAGAGCGAGAGAAAGGATAACCATGGATATGGATTTCAGCGAGGCATTGGATTACTACCCAAGGGAATATAGCTTTGAAAGGACCATTATCTCGTACCTTTCCAGGAATGACGAGGACTGGACCGGGGCTCTTGAACAGCTTCCACTGAATTTGAAGATGATGTTCGTCCACGCGTATCAATCATATATTTTCAACAGGGTCCTTTCAAAGAGACTCAAATTGGGACTTCCAATAGACGAGCCAGTAGTTGGGGACATAATAATACCATTGAACTCAAAGATGCTTCCGGATTACAGAAGGACTTTCGAGGTAACGGATAAGGAATTGAACCACCTGAAAGGCCTTGTAAGGAAGAAGAAGGCTTTTGTTTCCGGTCCGGTAATGGGAACGGATGTGGTGATCGCCAAAGGTGAGATCGGAGAGCTCGAAAGGTCCATAATGGATGAGGAGAAGGTAGATCCGGGGGATTTTCAGGTAACGGAACTGAAGAAGATATCCTCGAAGGGGATCAGGAGGAACCTGCTGACACCTGTCTTCGACCTTGAATGGAAGACAAAGAGAGGTAATGGAAATGGGGAAAGGAGCGAACCTCAGACCAACGTCCATATGAACTTCAGTCTGTATAAAGGGACATATGCGACGGTTTTAATGAGGGAGATAATGAAAACCGATGTTATGGATTATTGACATTCACAGAAAAGTAATATATATGGCTTCCATTTGAGGGCCCTGAAGTTCCAGTTGATACGGAGAGATGGCAGAAAGGCTATGCGGTCGACTGCAGATCGGCTTTATGGGAGTTCGAATCTCCCTCTCTCCACTTAATAATAATCTTTTCAAATATATCAGTATTAAGGGAAATATTCCCGTTATCCCAATAATAATGTTTCTACACGATATTGTTATAACATTGTTTATATACTATTATTACATATGTGGATTTATGTCCCGATCCAGATTATACTCTCCGTTGAGGAGGATTGGAAATGGCAGGGGCATTCTTCTTTCAAAGAGTATCTGTTCTCTGGTGGGTATAGAAATCGGTGATGAGGTTCTGGTGGATATTGAAGGTGAGAAGATAATACTGATACCCAAAAGGAGGGGGGAAGATGAGCGATGATAATGATATAAAAAAAAGCCCAAGAGCGGCATTGTACTGCAGGGTATCAACGGAGGACCAGGCCAAGGAAGGCTTCAGCCTGTCAGCTCAGAGGGAAAGACTTGAGGCATATTGCAAAGCAAAAGGATGGGAGATCGCTAAGGTATATGTCGATGATGGATACAGTGGAAGAAGCGACAACAGGCCCGGTTACCGTGAATTGATGGACGATAAGGATGAGTGGAATGTACTTGTGGTTATGAAGATGGACCGGATACACAGGAATTCCAAGAACTTCACTATGATGATGGAAAGGCTTCGCGAATGGGAAAAGGAGTTCACATCGATGCAGGAGTCGTTCGATACAACAACGGCCATGGGAAGGTTCGTCATGGACATAATACAGAGGATCGCCCAGCTGGAATCGGAACAGATAGGAGAACGTGTGTATGTGGGCATGAGGCAGAAAGCCAAGATGGGGGAGGGTATCCTCGGTTTTAAGATACCTTATGGATATGATAAACGAGGCGGCAGTCTGATAAGGAACCTCAAGGAGGCGGATGAGGTAAGGTTGATGTTTGAACAATATGCCGGGGGATACTCTCTTAGGTCCATTGGTGCGTCTTTGATGGAGAGGAATATCCCCACTAAGCACGGTTACTACAATTGGGACCCGAAGACGATATACCGGATACTATCGAATCCTGTTTACTGTGGTTATCACAGATGGGAGGAGATCATCTATCCCGGAGATATAGACAGAGTGGTTGAGGTCGAACTGTACAACGATGTTCAGAGGAAACTCCATAAAAATCCAGATGACTATATAATAGATCTCTCAAGGATGGACCCAACGGAGCCAGTTAACAAGGAAGAGATGATCGCCTGAAAAGGATATATCTTCAAAATTGCACGGATGACCTAAAATACCCCTAATGGGGGGGGTTTTATGATTAGAATTTCCATATCCGTAAAAGAATGGTAAATTGTCACTTGTATTCATTACAAAGGTAAGAGTATCTCACATATTTTCTTTATTGAAAATTATTGTAACTTGTGAATGTGGCTTTCGGTAGACCGAAAGCCACGAATTTGCATATCATTTCCAGAAGGATTATTAATAATATGGGAGCAATTTCGGCTGTCCCCGCTATGCCGGAATAATTCCTGCAACACGCAAAATTGTAGATAAGTATATAGAACATATTATAGGTATATATGGCTATAGCATGTCTGAATATTGTCTATACCCCGACATATGTAGAATATTCTGGCATATATGTATTTAAAGCCCAATATATGCGAGTGTAATGCAACTTGAAACCCTATATAGGCACTATATTTATATCTCCTTTTTAGGATATAGGCATGCATTTGCGCAATATCGGGAATGCAGGAACTATTCCCCTCTAATTGATAAGGACCTGATAAAAGGGGATTTTCAAAAAGATTAATAGATAAATCATCGATAATACTTCATGGATACCACTGATGATGATATTAAAGAGGGAATCATCGACAAAGAAACGGAAATATCAGTAGAAAATGAACTTGAGGACATCGGAAATTTTGAGGAGACAGGAATTGAGGTGGAATACCTTAAAGGGTTACTTTATAATGATATTGAGGCCTACAACTCAACGAAATATCTGATTAATAGACTTCTGCTGGAAGGTAATGATATTGAACATATCAATATAATACTGAATGAGAAACAAGTCGAGGAGGAGGGTTCGAGAGGACCTCTTTTACTAGGTGCGCCAATAGAGGCAACGATGGATGATGAGCATCATCACGATATCGGTTTACCAGAGGTTCCTTCGGATGATAAGATATATTTTCCCGAAGATCTAGGTGAGGATAAGGAATTCGAAGGGGATCCGATCGGAGAGGAAACAGTGGATGAGTCGGAAGGAAAGAAGGAAAAGGAGAAAGCCATACAGGATGCATCCGGTAGCAAAAGGATCAACATTGGTAGATTCCTTTTATATTTTTCACCCCCGGTGGTTGTTATCATTATATTGATATTTATCATGTACAACATTTCTCCCGGGTTGAATAACAGCAGCCAGGAAGATTTCAACGCCGTATTCATCATATCGGATATGGACCCGGAATCCGGGGATCCAGTTTTTTTCGAGGCTTATTCCAGATCGGTGGACTATTCATACAGATGGGAGATAGAACCGGGTGATTACCAGATTCTTGATGGATCTCCGGATTCGTGGAATATCACGGTTTATTTCAAAAGGATGGGAACTTACAGGGTGGGACTATCGGTTACCATCGGAGGCAGGACCGAAAAACACCATGTAAACCTTGAGATAAACAGTTATTCAATAAGGGTGGATAGGGAATTTTTTGGTGATGCAGGAGAATTTAAGATCGACGGAAGAATAGAACTGTACGAAGTTGGTAGGATCTTACCCTACAGTGAATTCTACTCATATGATAGTCTGGAACTGGACTTCCAGACATATGACAGATACCCATCCATAAACGAGATATCTTTGGATATTGTGAATGGGACCGGTCCATTCGGTGAGCATTTTAATCAGTTCAAAAGACACAATTACCAAAAATTGAAACTGATCGGTTCACTTGTTGGGGAGTTAAAACCCCAACTTCCGGTAACCGGAGAGATTGAAGTGGACCAGGTCACATATATTGACCTTTTCAATGAAAGACCGGTTTCAACCATATCTGACCAGTCCACCAATCTGGCGATACAGATGGCGTCCGGAAAGACAAGGACATATGAGATAGATGAGACAATAAAAAACTATCCTGATATTCAGAGGAACTACAAGGAATTGCGAGTGGAAAAGATATCGGATGACAGAATGTTCTCACCAGGGGACTCTGGAAATTTTAACTGGGGGTACAACAGGTTCACATGGAACGCTTTGGAGGTTGTAAGGATAGACGATGTACCTTGTGTTCTCCTGGATATCGGCCTCGATGAACAGTCCAGGGAGAAATTGAATATTGACTCTTTCGAGATGAACCTGTACCTGGCTAACGGATTGCCAACGTTCAAAAAGATGGTTTTGAACGTTACATCAACAGGCAGTTACAGCAATCCCTATTCCCTGGATTATTCCCAGACCTTAACTAACTTTACAAGAGGGAGAAACCTGATAATATACGGCAGTGAGGAGAACAGACATGAGAATCTAATACGTTTGGATCAGATAAACCCGGATATCTCCCAGGAATTCCACAATAACTGGACAGAGGTGCCGAAAAGGGGATATCAAGAATGCAGCATACCCGCAGATTTCGATGCTGAGATCGCCTATTCGAAATTCAAAGATGATCTGGATTACAGGGTATTCCACCAGAACAGAGATGGGGTTTTCAGCACCTATAGTAACCTCACCAGGTCCTCTTCCGGTCTCATTTGGAAATTCACCATGGCCGAAGAGAAAGACACCCAGGGTTGGAATCAGACAGTTAGAAAGGACCTGCCCGGTGAGGGGAAACTCGTCAATATAGAGAGAGTGGATTTTTCAAGGGAGGAAATTGGTCATATTCTGACATTTTCGGGTTCTGAAAGCTCTGTGAAATATCTACTTCCTCTTCTCGATCGGTCTTCCGCTCTGGATATATTCGGAGTGCAGGAACCGGACCTCAAAAATAAAATTGACCTCTCGTCGTACTCGATTGAAACCGTGTCCGATTGCCACTATCCAAGGATCGGGATGATATCGCCCACGATCGCTGAGACCCTGCCTATGTGTTACAGGTTAGTATCAAAGGATGGTACGGTGGAACTTGGTCTCAATATGAAGAACGGACAGATGTCCTTTATCAGGGAATCCAGTATCACCGTTTATTGAGACCTGTCAATTACGATCAGGGGGTCTATATTGAATATATAAAGATGGGAAGAACCATGTGTTATGGCTTCCAATCTCTCATTTTCGATCCTGTTCATATTCATCCTGTCCACGGTGTTCCTGAACGATACTGATGATTGATTATCCGGTACGCAGAAGAAGTACGTTCCGGAATTTCCGACACCCACAGGGCTTATCTCGATGTCTACTTCATTCTGTCTTAATTGATCGTAGATCTGCTTGAAAGCATAATTTTCGATACCTAGTGATGAATAGATACCCCTTTGCATGTTTATCAGAGCACAAATAGCCCTTCTCTTCTCCGTAGAATCCGGATCTGCAAAGGATTGATCCTCCAACAGAACCTTGGATGCCAATTTTGCAAGACTGCCCGAAGTGGATTTTAATTTTGAGAAATAATCAAGAGATTCTTTGGAATGGAGCCTGATCAGAGGATAGAAACGGTAGAAGGTCTCAATGAACTCCTCCTTTGGATTATCAATTCCTCCCTTGTGATCGATGATAAGACCTATGTTGTTGTTCAATGCCATCTCCGGGTAAAGTACAGAGCCCATTGATATCCTTCCCTTTTCGTCGAGTTTTAAAAGGGTGGGAACCGAAAGTGATGATGTGAGGCATGCTCCACCCGAAGAATACTCCTTGAGATCGAACCTCTTTTGAAAGTTTACAATATCTTCATTACCTATGGAAAATGAAGTGTTCCAGTGTCTCTCGAACACCTGTGCCAGTGTTGCAAATTTCAAGAATACATTTGTTACCCTATCCTTCTCTGTCTTTTCTTCATGTCTCTCTGAGATAAGCTCTTCAAGTGTTGTCTGTTGATTTGGAATTGGAAAGTCCCATACCGGTACTTTTTCTTTACTGCTCAGTCTGGAATTCCGGGGTTTATCAACCATCCCGTTCAACGGAAATTGCACACAATCATGGAACTTTATGGCAATGGCTGCCAGTATGGTGCCTATATGTCCGGCCATTGATATGCCATGGCCAGTCCCTCCAGAGAAGATTATGGAATAGTCGAATTTCTTTAGTATCTCAAAGTAGCTTCTATATTCTTCCTCGTCCTTGAATATCCCCTTGTCGCTGTACAGGCCGAATTTATCCAATAGATCGGAATGCCCGGATACAAGGCTCTGAAATCCTTTTTTTCCCTCAATATAATAGGCATCAACAATATCTTCCCCCTGTCTTTTCATCCATCTTATCAGGTTTCCCTCACCAAAGGGATGTAATCCGATTTCCACCGTCTTGTTTACCGGAAGGGTCAATCCAGGTTCCCCGAAAATAGTGAATATGCCCCCAAAAGGGATACATGATGTATTCGAAATAAATACCGAATCCGGGTAGGCATGGTCTTTGAACAGTTCGGTTTTCCAATTTTCCTTTTCAATGAATTCGACCATATCTATCTTTCCATCCCTCACGGATCTCAGATATAGGTCCGTATAACAGATGTCATAACCCAATATCTCCAGGTTACTCTTCACCTTACTCAGTTTCATCAACTGCCTCTCCGAATTCTCGTTTATGTAATCTATCCTCATTTCCATTATATTGGATTTGATCTGTTTGCTTTTAGTTACACCCTTGGACGTTAGGAAGAGACAATCTGATTTCGTTTCCCTTCCTTTCACCGATTTTCTCTCACTCTTGATACTCTTTTTTTCCCTTTTAAGTATGGCCTCCATCTCCTCTTTTCCGATTCCGCATTTCAGGCAGGCTGCATCTACTGTCAACACCGTAGGTACTGTTATCTCCATGAAATAATCATACGAGTCCATTTCATAAAGATAGAGTAGTACTAGCTCTTCATGGTTCATTTCCATACATACACCTGACATGGGTTATCTTGTGGGAATTTAAATAATTTTACCGTCGATAAGTTATTTATACCTAATCGCGAATTGGCCAACTATGGCACCGCCCAAAAAAGGAAAAAAAGGTGAGGGTTTTCACTCAGCCGCTGGTTTGATACGGTATTTCGATGCAGAAGAGGAGACTGCCTTGAAGATAGACCCGAGGGTTGTCGTAGTTGCCGGTATCATTTCAGTAATAATTCTTGAGCTTCTCAAATGGCAGTGGCCGCTGTGATATAAAGAAAATCAAACAGCCTTTTCGCCCCATACAAGTTCGGTCCCCTTTTCGATATGGGCCCCCGGTCCGATTATGGCGCCCTCGATATAACACCCGTTCTCGATCGTACAATCATTCAAAATTATGGAATTGATTATATAGACATCATCTCCTATTATCGTATTTTCCATCAAAGTCGCATATGGGCCTATTCTACATCTTTCCCCGATCGTGGTATCACCGCTAACATAAAGTGGTGTGTTCAATACAATGTTGTGAATTTCATTTAATGTGTTTATCGTGATAATATCCATATCCAACTTATAATTATCAAATAGGAACCTCTGTATCTCAACGATTGAATGCACATCTTTGATATTCTTGATGTACGTATCAATAATAAGCATGTTCACAGATTGTTCCTCTTTTATCAATTTGTGAATAGATCCTCTGACATCATCGTTACTGGAAAAGGATATTTTACGAAAAAGTACCGGATCCATGACATAGCATCCGATATCAAAAGGAAGGGTTCTTTCGGTTGCTTCATTGATTATTATCCTGCTGGAAGGATCCTTTTTGACAATTGGAAGACCAATATCATCTTTGGAATTGATCTGCAATATGTTCAGTTCGTGAATCTTTTTTTTGGATGTGATCTCTCTGATCCTATCTATACTCACATCGTCAAAACAGGTATATACACCACCAAGCAATATCAATGCCCATTTTTCACCCCTTCTGTAATCCTTCTCCAGAAGGCAGATTAATTCATTTCTATCGATAATACAGTACTCTTTCGAATTTATTTTCCTTCCTCTTCCAGCATGATCACTTCCATTTGAGACTACAATCGTATTATCGCCGATCTCCTGTAACCTCTCAAGTATATGGGTGAATATCGGCTTCCCTGCAATAGATATACCGTCGTTATTCACTGAATCCAGTATCCTCTTTCGGTCATCCATGAAATAATAAATGTTCATTCATTTTCCCTCATCCTGCACAACCCAAGGGATTATAAGGACAGGAACATCGATATTGGACATGATCCTGTCCATAACCCAGCCAGCAACTCCCCTGCCCTCAGTCGCTCCCAAGATAATAAGGTCCACATCGTGATATTTTGCCTGGCCAATTATTGTTGACGAGATCTCCCCTATCGCGGGTACGAGCTTGTGCTTTACATCGTTCTCGATAGAGATCTTATCGAAAATATCCAAGGCCAGATCACCCTCTCTTGACTCTCCCTGGTCCCTTATGTGGACTATTATCAGTTCAGCATCGAACCTTTTCGCGATCCTGATTATCGTATTTGCATTTCTTCTTGCTGGTTCCGGACCAGCCGTTGGTACCAAGATCCTTGTGTTCATATTCAATCCTACTCCTTGATCATTCTTTCCACACTATCCCTGAAGGTCTTAAGAGTGAAGGGTTTGTCAATGAAATCGACTATACCGATCTCGAATGCAGATCTTCTTACTGAGTTATCTGCTGATACGAAAAGTATCTTCTGTTTGGGTTCCAGGCTGAGTATCTCTTTTGCAGTTTCAAGTCCATTTCTTACCGGCATCCGATGATCGAGAATAACTATGTCAGGCTTCTCGAGCATTTCCCTGAATTTTATTATTGCCTCTTCCCCGTTGAAAGAGGCGTCAGTGACCTCATGTCCGATTATACCGATCATTTCACCGTATAATGAAAGTAGGTCCTCTTCGTCATCAACAACCATGATCCTTGACATGGGTTATACCTCTTGGTTAAAAGATACAAATCGGTTATATCGAATAGGTATAAACCATTTTCCCCTTGTCATTCAATTCATATATTTACAGAATTGATATCCAAGTTTGGTATCTTTTCTTCGTATTAGTAACCACCTTTTCATCAACCAACTTAGGAAATCACTTTCTATTAGATAACCAATATAACTATTGATTAAATGACAACTCTACTCCATGTTTGTTGTGCACCGTGCTTATCAGGTGCAAGAAAGGCATTCGAGGACGAGAATATGGATGCTGTGGGTCTATGGTTCAATCCGAACATCCATCCATGGAAAGAATTTGACCTGAGACTTCAGACCCTGCAGAGATACATGGCCCTCGAACCCATTGAGGTCATCTATATTGAGGAGTATCCGCTCATTGAGATGATCTCCCTGATGCTTCAGGATTGCGAAAAAGAGCACATTGCAATGATGTCACCCGAACAGCGTGAGAAGAGATGCAGGGTCTGTTACACGGAGAGATTGAACAGAACGGCCGATACCGCCATAGAGAAAGGATTTGATAGCTTCTCCACAACCCTTCTTTTATCAAAATATCAAAGACACGAATTGATTAGGGAGGTGGGTGAAAACGTATCCGATAAAAAAGGGATCGAATTCATGTATGATGATATGAGAAAATACTGGTCACATTCATTGGATAGATCTAGGGAATTGAGGTTGTATAGGCAGAAATATTGCGGGTGTATTTTTTCCGAACAGGAGAGATATCTCGATCATTGAATCTCCTATTGAACCAGCAGTTTCAGATATGGGCCGAAAAAGATCAACAACAGCGATATCAGGACAGTAAGGGAAGTAAAAATGGATATTTTTTTAGCAATAGATTCACTTTTCTTCAAACCCTTAGTTCCCGTGAAATTGTATAAGAAGGATACGATACTATCCTTGAATACCGCTCCACCATCCAGAGGTACGGCAGGAAGTGCATTGAAGATTCCAAGCAACATGTTAAGCCAGAACTGATAGAATACCACATTGGCAAAAAACCAGAAGACCCCATTGGGCAGTATGGAAAAGACTCCTGTTATGTGGTATATATCCGTTAGGGGAGAATGAAAGGGCATTTTATTCAGTTCAAGAGGGAGCCTGAACGTTATGTACATCATGTTTAAAATTCCATCATATATCCCATCACCTGATGTTACCGGTCTGCTCAATGTTTCTATGAACGATCTGCTTCCGACACCGTTCAATCCCAAATAGGATGTGCCTATGCCAACGAAACCCTTTCCATCGTGTTCGTCTATGAAAAGAGCCCTGTACCAATCGCCTTTGTCCGCCAATATGATCTCGTAGGTCACCCGCTCGAATATGGGTATGTCCAGTTTGTATTCCAGATCTAGATCTCTGATGAAGTCTGGCACGCTGACATTGTTTGTCTCATTTGTCTCTGATGGTTTCAAAAGTTCTAGTAGGATTTTTTCATCTGCTTTCTTTTCAGATAGAAAATCCTCAAGCTCTTTTCCGTTATGTATTGTTCTATTATCAATTGCCATCAATACGGAACCTATCTCGATCCCGTTTTCAGCTGCGGGGGAACCATCCGTGATAGATGTAATGACAAGACCTGCCAAGGTCGGATAAAGGATAATTTCCTTGTCTACCAGTATTGTTATGTTTATCCAGGTTCCGGGCTCGAAACCAACTTTCTCATGAAGGTCTGTAGGTTCGTGAACAGGCACATCCTCTACAAAATAAATCGCCTTTATCTTCTCCTCCAAAGATATATAGAGAGGTGAACCTTTAGAAATATCGGTAATTATCAGAGGGTCTTCGTCGGCTTCCACTGAAGACATGAAACCCCAAGAGAAGACCAAGAGGAAGATGGCAGCGAGTGAGAAGTTCATTATCGGTCCTGCTGTATACATTCTCATTCTTTTCAACCTAGGGCCTTTTTCCACCTCCTTCTCATCAGGTTCCATGAATGCCCCAACGGGTATTATTAAAAATAATAGGCCCAGGGACCTGACTTTGAACCCACCAACCCGGGCCAGGATGCCATGAGAGAATTCGTGAAATACAACTGCAACGATCAATGCCAATATCCCATATATGAATGGAACGTATGGATTGATCCCTGGAAGTACCAGGACCTCTGATGCTTTCACGGGTTTGACCATTGGACTTGTAAGAGATAATATTGCTGACATGATGAGCATAAGGAACATAAAAACCATAGCTATGAAAAAAAAATAGGTCCCTACCGTAGAGATCGCCAACCAGAACCTCTTTGGTTTGGATAGAATATCAATTATGTTCTTTCCTTTTTCCGTTTTCCACATGAGGGCTATAGCCCATCTCTGAAGGTTGAATTTCTTCAGAATGCCTTTTTTGTCCAGGTAGTAGAGAGCTCCTATCCATGCCCCCATAACGGTTAGAAATACCAACAGCCCCAATATCATGGATTTCAACGGTCAAATGGGATACTTGTATTTATTGATGTGGATGGGTTCGAGGATCATTCCTTCCTCGACCATATCTTCTCGGAAAGTGAATTGTAGAGGTCATCCTCGCATTTTTCATCATAACACTTGGTTCCTTTATCCTGTGATAGCTCAACGATCCTTTGGTTATTGAGTATCCAGTAGTGTATCCTCCATACCTTGCCTTTTTGAATCGTGGCTTCCTCCATCTCCGTTTTCAGCACTCCAAGGCCTTCCAGCATGTAGAATATATCCCTGTCCTTTGATGTGAGGTCGTTATCAAGTATTCTTGTCTCGTATCCGAAGAAGTCCATTATGAACTGGGCTATGCTTTCGATCCACTCATCTTCAACAGGTTCCTTTTCGTGGAACACGTTTCTGAGAGCTTCTTTTAATACCTCTACGGTTATCAAATCTTCGCTCAAAAAGAGCAATCCTCCTTTTGCAACTTATGCTGTTATTATATCATATTAAAGTGCTATTGTTACTTATGGTTTTTGTAGCTTGTCCTTCAGAACCCTGATGATTCACAATTCCTGACCTCCAATATTACTGGCAGATTTTTTATTGGCAGTCCTCTTCCTGAAAATATGATATCAATATCCCATCTATCATTATGAGCTTGTATTAATGGGGGACTAGGGTAAATCATTATATAATCTAATCATAATGCGGGGGCAACTGAGCGATGGGTTATTAGACCTGCGTTCAAGTCCAGGATACCAGAGAGACTGTAGATATCTGTCTATGGAGGCTAACGTAATGGCGCCGGAAGATAATAAAAAGATGTATGAACCAAGTGAAAAGATAAAAAAGATCGCACACATAAGATCCATGGAGGAGTACAACAGGATGTATGAGGCCTCCATAAAAGATCCAGAAGGATTCTGGGGGGAAATTGCAGATCACTTCCATTGGTACAAGAAATGGGATCATGTAAGGAGTTTTGATTTCACAAAACCGGAGATAAAGTGGTTCGAAGGCGGGAAGACCAATATCTGCTACAATGCTCTTGATATGAATTTAGAAGAAAGGGGAGACCAGGTAGCAATAATTTGGGAGGGGAATTCCCCCGATGAGAGTAAGAAGATCACCTACAAACAACTTCATGAGGAAGTGGGTAAGTTCGCAAATGTTTTGAAGAGACACGGAGTTAAGAAAGGTGACCGCGTCTGTATGTACCTTCAGATGATACCGGAACTGGCAATATCGATGCTTGCGTGTTCGAGGATAGGGGCCATTCATTCAATAGTCTTCGGGGCTTTTTCACCGGATGCACTCAAGGACCGGATAAATGACTCGGAATGCAAAATACTGATTACCCAGGATACTGCACTTAGAGGGCAGAAAAGCGACATTCCAATGAAGACCAATGCCGATAAAGCCCTGCAAAGTACTAGGAGCATCGAAAAGGTGATCGTAGTAAAGAGAACGGGCCATGAAGTGCCCATGAATGAGGGAAGGGACCTGATCTGGGAGGAGGAGATGAGCTCATCTCAGGCGGAGTGCCCTCCGGAAGAGATGGATGCGGAAGACCCGCTTTTCATCCTGTATACCTCCGGTTCCACGGGGAAACCAAAGGGAGTGCTTCATACAACCGGGGGTTATATGGTATATGTGGCCACAACCCACAAGTATGTGTTCGATTACCATGACGGTGACATATACTGGTGCACCGCAGATATTGGATGGATCACCGGTCATTCATACATCGTATATGGTCCTCTGCTTAATGGGGCAACCTCAGTAATGTTCGAGGGTGTTCCGAATTATCCGGACCCAAGCAGGTTCTGGCAGGTGGTGGATAAGTATGCAGTGAACCAGTTCTATACGGCACCCACTGCATTGAGGGCTCTGATGAAGTTCGGTGACGATCCGGTAAGGGGGACCTCAAGAAGTTCACTCAGGATACTGGGGACCGTTGGAGAACCGATAAATCCCGAGGCCTGGAAATGGTATTATAACGTGGTAGGGGAAGGAAGGTGCCCGATTGTGGATACCTGGTGGCAGACAGAGACAGGTGGTATACTTATCACCCCACTTCCCGGTGCGATCCCGACCAAACCCGGTTCAGCCACCCTACCTTTCTTCGGTGTGGAACCGGTGATCGTGGACAAGGATGGAAATGAATTGGAAGGGGTATGTGAAGGGCCTTTACTGATCAAATCGGCCTGGCCAGGTATGATGAGAACGGTCTATGGTGACCATCAGAGGTTCCATGATACCTATTTCACCATGTTCAAAGGGTATTATACGACCGGGGACGGGGCAAAACGTGATGAAGACGGTTATTACTGGATAACCGGCAGGATAGACGATGTTATCAATGTTTCAGGACACAGAATGGGAACTGCCGAGGTGGAATCCGCCCTGGTTTCCCATCCGGCAGTGGTTGAGGCCGCCGTTGTGGGTTTCCCCCATGAGATCAAGGGGCAGGGGATATATGCCTACGTTACACTGAAGGGCGGTTATGATTACACCGATGAACTTAAAAAGGAGCTAAAAAACCATGTGAGGAACGAGATAGGCCCTATCGCTACCCCCGATGTCATTCACTGGGCTCCAGGTCTCCCGAAGACCAGGTCTGGAAAGATAATGAGGAGGATCCTGAGGAAGATCGCCTCCGACGATACGGACCAGATCGGAGACACTTCAACATTGGCAGATCCTCATGTGGTGGAGAACCTGATCAAGAACCAGTGATCCCGTCAACAGGGATACGTGGAGGGGAGGATTGACTTCCCTCCTTACTCAATTTTTTATATGTCCAATCGGTTATCACCGACGTGAAGGAAAAGGTACTGGTTACCGGTTCGACCGGTTTCGTGGGCAAACACCTTTGTAAGGAACTCATCCGTAGGGATTACAGGGTATTCTCACTTGTATATGAAGGTGAACCTTATCCTGGAACGGAAATGATCAGGGGTGACATTACCGACAGATCATCCTTAAAATTACCCGATTTCGATGTTCTTTTTCACTGCGCGGGCATTTTGGAATCAAGTCATCAAAAGAGGGAAGTCCTGTACAGGGTAAACACCCACGGAACTGAGAATATTGTCGTTTGTTCTAAACGGGTGGGTGTCAAGAAGATCATTTTCATGTCCACCATATCAGCCGTGGGACCTCAGGGGACATCCGAAAAACCCATTACGGAACAATATAAACCAAAACCCAATGATGATTATGGTCTTTCAAAACTCAAAGCTGAAAGGTTTCTCGAGGGATTCCATAAAAAAAACCCGGATATTGACATTGGTATTCTCCGACCACCGGTTGTATATGGGTACGGTATGAATTCTGATTCCTCCGCTATGAAAACATTTACCAATGTGAAAAGAGGTAGAATGCCACTGGTAGATGGTGGGAAGCATACGTTCAACTTCCTATATGTTGAAAACCTGATATATGGTATGGTCCTTTTAATGGAAAAGATCGAGGGGTACAGGATATTCAACATCAACGAGGGGCCTTACAAACAGATTGATGTGGTGAGGTCAATAACCAATGCGGTACCGGGATCAAAAGGTACATTTACCATACCATCTTCTTTATTATGGTTGGTTACCCTTTATAGTGAGACATTATCCAGGATCACAAAAAGACCCCCATTTTTATCCTGGACAAAATATAGGGCCCTTACAACGGACTGCTGGAACATGGATCATGGCCTTTTAAAGGAGGAGATCGGATATGAGGCTTTATATGATCTTGAGGAAGGTGTGAGAAGAACCGCGAATGCATATCGGTGGGTATGATGGGCTCGAATATCTATTATGGAGTGTTCTGATTGTCTTTTCTATTTTATATCCTAAGGCCAACGCTCACCCAATATTACAAGACAGTAATGATGGCATGGAGGCCCGATGGTTTGGATAATATTCCAAAAAAGGGGGCCATCCTTGCTGCGAACCATACAAGCAGTGCCGATGGCGTCCTCATGAACTCGTATCTGTGGAAACCCGTCAGATTCCTTGCAAAAGAGGAGCTCTTCTCAAATCCAATAAAGAATTTCGTAATGAAAGGCGTTGGTCAGATACCGATCAAAAGAGGGGGATCGGATAGAGAGGCATTTCAGGAAGCCATCCACCTTTTAGATAGAGGCTCTTATATTGGGATCTTTCCTGAAGGTACAAGAGGAGATGGAAAAACCTTCAGGGACCCTCATACGGGTGCGATCAGATTGGCTTTGATAAGCGGTGCACCAATAGTGCCCGTAGGGATATCAGGGGGATTGACGGCATGGCCAAAAGGGAGTTTGCATCCGAGATTCTTTAAGAAGGTAATAGTGAGGTTCGGAAAGCCCTGGAAGGTCAAAGAGAAGGGAGATGGTACCGATTATTCATACGAGGAATTGAAGGAACTCAGCAGAAGTCTTCTTTTCGACAGGATAAAACCATTGTTGGATGATGATGTGAAACGGTCTTTTTGAAATTGATTTTGCTTCACCCCTGATGCCGATTCCTCCAATTTATGGACCAGGCCAGAAGGCCCAATCCTGTTAAAAGTAAAATTATGGATACGGACCTTAGGAATATTACCCGGTCCCTCGAGTAAATATGGATCTCGTAGTCCAATCTGTGATCGGAACTGAATGATTCGTTCCAGAACAGTAACTCATAGTCTCCTTCCTTTTTTATTATTATTGTGATCTCACCCCTCTTTCCAGCAAATATCGGTTGAGGCAATGGGTCCTTGTACATTCTGGCACTCCTGTATTCTTCAGCCTCCTCAAAACTCAACAGATAGACTGATAGGTTTTCATCGGAAGAAAAGGATATCTCTATCCTGTCTCCTTCTAACAATCTCTGATACCTGATACCTTTTGGGGTCGACCAGTTTATATCCAGGGTCCCTTTATTTTGGATATTATAAAAGGAGAATATAAAGGAACACATGCTTATCACAACAATTGCTGTACCCGTTATCAGGAACACCTTTTTGATTTTTCCCCGTGTGTATTTATTGTCTTTCAGGACGAACCACCTTGACCTTTTGTCTCTTTAAAATCCTTCTTTTTGGTTTTTTCTTTTTCTCTACGGGTATGGGTTTTTTTATTACTATTAGGTGTTTCAAAGGTCTTTCGATCATTTTCGTTCTTATTCTCTTTACCCTGATCTTGTTCCAAGGTGTCATCTTATCCTTGGCCCTTACAGATAATTTGGCTTTGATCCCGTACATTCTTGGTAAAAGTAGGTTGGTCTGATGGAATAATTTCTGGATGTCCACCAGGTGTTTCTTCTCCAAGGTCTCCCATATCTCCTCAGAGCCAATTGCCTTATCTTTGGACCTGCCAACCTGTTGTGCAATCTTTTCGATATAATAATCATAGGAGTAGCGCCATATCCTGCCATCACCTCTTATCAGTTCCTCCGGAAGTGCCCGTTTCAAGGTTTCAATCTCCGGTGAATACGAAGGAAGGTAACCTCTCCTTTTCATACTGTTTATGAATTCCCTTTTTATCTTTTTTTCGATCTCCCAATATTTTTTCCTGTATTGGTTAATATCCTTCGATAATCTTAGAAGGTCCCTTCTCTCCTCTATCAATGTAGTATTGTCAAACATGCCCTCTAGGTCCATCCAAGCGAATTTCGTAATTGGCGGGTCCCTTTCCAGATTTGAAATTACCTTGATGCATTCATTAAGCATCCTTATCAAGGGTCTAATGATGTCCCTATTCTCATCGATAGATAGACCTGATCTTTCCTGCACTGTCTGACCGAGCGCATTACATCATGAAATAATTTCTCTTATGCTCTGATTTTGAATGACTTCTTCTTTGATCATTATAGACAATAATAATTTTAATGTGCCCATAATATTGCCCCTCCATTCAATATATATCCAGGTTTTATGATAATTAACCCTATTTTACTCAAGGGTGGTGGCAATCATATTGATGGTATTCTCGGGCAATAATCATAACAGTTCTACACCCTTCCGCTATTCAATTTATAGAACCGAACTATTTATTTGCTGATAATACTTATTTTTCATTATTGATATGTAGAATAATTGTGCAATATTTTTTTTAATAAGAAATTATTTTACCCCCTTTTTAAAGGAGTGATGCCTTGTCCAAGAAAAGCCTAAATATCCATTGCTATTTTACTTATTGGCCGGGATGGTAGGTGTCCTTTATCTGCTTATGTTACTAACTGGGCATTAAGGGGTATCAAGGGGAATAGGTGAAGTATTTGGGAGATCTCATAAAAGGAAATATCTTTGAAGTCTTTAATATCAAGGGTATGATATTCAAGAACCGGGAAGTCCTTAGATACAGCTATATCCCAGAGAGTTTGCCCCATCGGGAAAAAGAGATGGTATCCCTTGCTAGAATTCTAATGCCCGCTTTGAACGGTGACAGTCCATCAAATATCATGATATTCGGCATGACAGGTACGGGTAAGACCGTCGTATCCAAGATGATCAAGAAGGCTTTAACGGAGAAGTCCGATAGAATAGAACGGTCGATTTCGGACACCCTGCAGGTTTTGACCTCGAAGTACATAAACGATGGTATTCAAGAAAGTCTTTTAAATGCGGGTAATTTCCTTCAGGAGAATTTGATCATACACGAAGGGATTACCAGCTATGTCCATAAACCGATCAAATGTATTTATATCAACTGTCAGCAGCTCGATACGCATTACCGTATCCTTACTCAGATCGCTAACAGGCTTTGCACGTTATCTGACGATCACAGACTGCCCGTCTCCGGCCTCCCTCTGGATGAAGTGTATAATCGGCTTATCGAGAAATTGGAGCGGTCAGGAGTAATATGCATTGTGATCCTGGACGAGATAGACAGATTGATCTACAAATCAGGTGATGACACATTATATACATTGACGAGGATCAATGAAGAGTTGACCCAGTCCAGGCTTTCCATTATTGGCATATCGAATAAATTGAACATACATGATTATCTTGACCCGAGGGTCCAATCATCACTGGGGTCAGAGGAACTGGTCTTCAAACCCTATCTTGCCCCACAATTGAAAGATATCCTGATGAGCCGGGCTAAGGAGGCTTTCTACGAGGAAAGTATCGACGAGGATGTTATAATGTTCTGCTCCGCTCTGGCAGCACAGGAAAATGGAGATGCGAGAAAAGCGTTGGACCTCCTTAGGGTTTCGGCGGAACTGGCAGAGAGGGACCATTCTCCGGTCATTTCTGATATCTACGTTAAACAGGCTCAGAAGAAGATAGAGATGGACAGGGTCAACCAGGTCGTAAAGAGCCTGCCCTTCCAGACAAAATTGGTTCTTTATTCCATTCTACAGTTGAAGATATCCGGTAGAATGAAGACCACCACCAGAGAGGTAATTGAAACCTACTCCTATTATTCCAGCATGATAGATGTTACGGTCCTTGGTAGAAGGCAGGTGGTAAACCTCATGAACGAACTGGACAAACTTGGTTTGATCCAGACAAAAGTGATCTCCTTTGGTAGACATGGAAGGACGACAGTGATAGAGGCCAATATACCAGCAATAGACATAATCAATCTTCTTAACAACGGACTTCTTTCCAAACTCAGAGGTATAAAACCAAAGATGCTATATTCCAGTGTGTTCTAGCATCATCCAAAGTAGGTTAGTTTCCCATCTTCTTTTTCCTTTTGCTCTTTTGTCTTTTTCATTTCCATGATAGAATTTACTATCTCTTCAGCCTCTTTCTCTTCCAAACCGGTTCTCGATGAAAGATACAATACAACCTCGGAAGGGTCTTTTCCCTCTTCAAGCTGGTGGTAGGCCAGATATGCCAGTTTCTGGAATGTGGCTTGATTCAACCTATCCTCGAGTCCAAGGGATTTGTAAACGGAATAGGCCCCCATTACCAATGCTGATAGAGCATCGTTGAATTCCTCTTTGTTCAGGGATTCCAGATCGAGGTCCGCGAAAATGGCGATTTTCGACTCGACACCGATAATACCGATCTTCATCAGATTGGATAGACCGTTCAATGTGAGTAATGTCTTGTATATCTTCAGCCTGTCAGTAGGTTCAAGAAAGTCGGTTTCTATATCGGTCTCGATTCCCAATTTGGCAAAGGACTCTGTGATATTCACCGTGATTATAAAGGGTACACTCGGATGGTGGACCGCCATTACCGTTAAATTATCCTGTCTGTTTTCGGAGATATCCCAGGGTAAACCGATCAATGTATCAGCTCTGTCCTTACCCTTTTCTAACCATCCTTTTATCTTTTCCACCCAGTCCATTTTACCACGCTAGATAATACAACAACTAGTAGATAATACTACACAATGAATATCAATGGAACCTGTTATTTATCCGGTCAGAATATGAAGGTCAGCATGGATAGACCATTGATCATAATTACAGGACCTACTGGTGTTGGAAAGAGCGACTTTGCGGAATCGCTCGCAATGGAGGGGAAAGGGGAGATCATCTCTTGTGATTCAAAAGCGGTCTACAAGGACCTGAAGGTTGGTACTGGTGTGTCTTTAAATGATCCGGGCATCCCTTATCATCTCGTATCATTTATGGAGATTGGTAACTATTATTCCGTGGCTGATTTCCTATCCCATTCAAGAAGATGTGTAGAGCATATAAGGAGCATGGGAAAGTTGCCGATCATCTCCGGTGGTTCCATGCTCTATGTGGAGAGGAGTATCAAGGGATTGGACCCATCCCCGAAGCCGGATAAACGGTTGAGGGAAGGATTGAGTTCAATGATAGAAGATGGCGATCAGGATGCGGTAGTGGAATATATTGAAAATTTCCATCTTGACATCGATATCAAATATATAATGGTGAATCGGAGAAGGGCGCTTAGACTTCTTGAGAAAATGATCTTACCTAACGATGGAGAACCTTTACCTCCTACTGATAAGAATTTCAGATGTATCTATCTTCTAAGGAAAAAGGACGAAATGAGACATAGAATAGAAAAAAGGGTGGATCATATGCTGGAGAACGGATTGATCGAGGAAACAAGGGAGGTCCTGTTTAGGAGCCGGGTTAATAATCTTTTCCTTCAGGAGATACCTGGTTATCGGGAAGTGATAAAATATCTGAACGATGAGCTCGATCGGGATGGACTGAGGGATTCAATAATCGATTCTCATATAAAAATATACAAACAACAGTTGAAGTGGATACCCCGGTTAACTTGCAGAGTGGTTGAATTAAATGGAATGTTTTCAGTGAAAGATCTGCGAAGTATGGCCTTACAGGATTCCATTTGAAAGGAAAAATCAGGTGTAGAGTTTCTCAATATCTTCCTGGAACATCTGGTTTATTACGGTCCTTCTGACCTTCTGGGTTGGAGTGAGCTCCCCGGTTTCCCATGTCCATTCCCTGTGCCCCAGTATTACCTTCCTCGGTTGTTCATGATGGGCGAATTCGCTCGTTTCACCTTTTAACAGGCTCTGATAGAACTGAATTATCGTTGGATGGCCGGTCAATTCCTCGTAGTTGGTAAAGTGCAGGTTGTTCTTCTGAGCGTAATCCTCGAGTCTCTTGAAATCAGGTATTATGATCGCAGAGCAATGTGGCCTTTTATCGCCAATTATCATGGCCTGGCTGATATACTCGTTCGACACTAGTTTGTCCTCGATAGGAGCTGGTGGAACGTATTTTCCATTCGAGGTCTTGATAAGGTTCTTCTTCCTGTCGGTTATTTTAAGATAACCATCCTCACTGATGGTTCCGATATCTCCAGTTGCCAACCATCCATCTCTGAAAGCCTCTCTATCTGCATCGGGCCTTTTCCAGAAACCCTTCATCACGGATGGACTTCTTACCAGGATCTCACCATCGGTGTCGGTTCTCACCTCAACTTCCGGAGGGGCCTCACCTACCGTTCCTATCCTGCCCCTGCCGTTCCTGTTGATCGTGATCAGTGGACCGGCTTCGGTCATCCCATATGCTTCCAATATCTCGAAATTCATGGATTTGAAGAAATTAGCAGTCTCCTCCGACAGGGGTGCACTTGAGGAAACGAAGAACCTGACATTACCGCCCAATTTCATTGAAACCTTGTCGAATACTAACTTTTTCGCTATATGATATTTTATACCTATAAGGGGGCCCCCCTTCCCGCTGCTATATTGATCTCCCACTTTAGTTGACCAATTGTATATTCTATAGGAAAGAATACCTTTTGATTCCGCGTTTTCCTCGACCTTCTTCTTGAACTTTTCGAATACCCGTGGGACTGCTGGAAACACTGTCGGTTTTACGAACTGCACATCATCGGCTATTGTCTCAATGGATTCGGCGTAACCTATCGTTCCTCCAATCCTTAGGAGCAGGTAATTGATTATCCTCTCGAAAACGTGACCCAGAGGTAGAAAACTAAGTTCCACGTCAGAGTCCTTGATGTCAATCATGGTGATGATGTTTTCCACATTGGATAGCAGGTTCTTATGGGATAAAATCACACCTTTTGGGATACCAGTCGAACCGGAGGTATAGATGAGAGTGGAAATGTCATCAAGATCAATCTTTTCCTTATATTCTTTTATGTTTTTTAGGTTCTTGGAGCCAAATTTCAAAAACTCCGAGAAGAGCAAGACATCGTTCCTTTCCACATTGTATCCCCTGTCCAGGAAAACGATCACCTTCTCGATTGTATTTAACTTACCACTTTCCATGATCTCCATGAACTTAGGCAGGTACTTCGAGGCTACGAATGCTATCCTCGATCCCGAGTTATTGATGTTGAATGTGATCTCTTTTTCGATCAGTTTCTTCGGGTCGGGTGTGACATAATTGGTAACATTGATGGCGCCGATCCTCTGAATTGCTAGGTCCACCATCATCCATTCGTATCTGTTATTACAGACGAAAGTCACCCGGTCCCCTTTTTTTATACCAAGACCCAATAATGCCGAGGCGGAATCGGCTGCCCCTTTCTCGATATCTCTGAAGGTCAGTGAACCCCAGTGCCCCTTCTTTATCTTGTACATGCAGAGTGGTTTATCTCCATATTTTCTAGCGTTTTTGTGGAACATATCGTATATGTTGCCGTATCCAGCTCTCTCCAAGAGTACTGAAGGGACCTGATGGTCTATTATTTCTGCTTTCTCGTGCAAAAAGCTTCCCCCACCGGTGTCAGTAAAAAACCGTACTATCTATTTAATATTTCTATCAGTGATGTAATTGAATACAACTATTTCAGAAGAAAACAGCCGATATTATGTCCTTTTTAAAAAATATTGTTATTATTATTACAATCTGTGAAGATTTCCAACAGAAATACAAAATATTAATTGCAGTCTGGGATCAATTTATTTTTTTGGATGGAGAAATTAAATATAAACAAAATTGCACTCCCTGTCGTTATGGAAAAAACGTACCTCCGTGTGGGAAAAGAGCAGGCGGAAAAGTACAGAGTAGACCTCTCCGAACGGGGCCTTATCGATGTCGGTTATTACATTGAGGAGGAAGGCCCCCATATATTGATCCCGATCAAAGAGGGAGTCGATACCATAAATGGTATATTTCCAGATCTCCAAACAGTTGTAAGAACGGGAAGACCAAGATCTGTATCACCCAATTCTTACAAAGACCTTATCGATCTGCCAAAGGATATTCTAAATGTCTTTCCAAATTCCTTTGATGTCATCGGTGATATTGCATTAATAAAGATCGAGGATGAGCTCTCTGAGTATTCGTACGACATATCAAAAGCACTTGTATCTTTCAACAGGAACATTAAAAAGGTACTGCTAGACCGAGGTGTTAAGGGCCCTTACCGTGTAAGGGACCTGAAGCGACTGATCGGGGATGATATGGAAACAACACATTTAGAGAACAATCTCCGTTTCAAACTTGACCCTACGAAGGTTTATTTCTCCCCCAGGTTGGCTACCGAGAGATTCCGGATAGCAAGGTCGATAGAGCGAGGGACCGTACTGGATATGTTCGCGGGCATAGGTCCTTTCTCACTTAACATAGCCAAGCATGGAATGCCCGATAAAGTGATCGGCATAGACCTCAACCCCGAATGTATAAGATATTTTGATATCAACATAGGCTTGAACTGCCTGGAAGATATCGTGGAATCGATACACGGGGATGCAGCAGAGACCATACCTTCACTCTCACTGATCGACCATGTGATCATGAACCTTCCACACAATTCGTTGGATTACATCGGCAATGTGTTAGAGCTTGAGGGAAATCCCAGCATTATATTGTATGCAATAATGGATGAAGGAGATCCTAATCCTGTCCTTAGCAGGATAACGGAGACAGCGAGTAAAAAGGGGCGGGTTTTAAGTATCAAAAACGTCAGGGATGTCCACACCTATTCTCCTTCTCAGAATATGGTATCGATAGAGATGGATCTATTGTGAGACCTCACCGTGACAGTCTGCTTCTGTACTTGTCCCGAATATCCCTCTCTTCCCTTTTCTCCTCCTCCTTGCCCTCTTCGTCCTCCTCCCTGATATATTCCCTTCTTTTCTTTTTCAAGGTGTTCTCGTCGAGCTGTATAGGGCTCCAAAAGGAGGTTCCACACCTGTCGCATCTCCTCGTATCAGGTTCTACGACTGAATAACAGTTGGGGCAAACATATGGTTCCGGTGTCAAAATTTCACCACAGACCGGACATTCCCTATCCCTCGGGTCAACGTTTTGACCGCAGTTGGGACATTCGAATTCCCCCACCTTCAAATGGGCCCCGCAGCTGGGGCACTCCTCATCATAAGGACCGACTTCCGTATCACAATTGGGACAGGTGAATATCCTTCGTGATAGGGCCTCTTCCATCTCCTCGTCATCCTCCATACTCCAGCCTCTCATCTGACCAGGTCTGGCTTCCGCAGTTGCTACTTTATCCCTCTTTGGTCTCAGAAGGAAATAGAGAATAACCACTGCGATCACCAATAGAAAGAATACCAATACGATAAGAATGTAAGGATTCATGAGCTTCACCCAATTTTCAACCATAGAAAACCATATTGGTGTTTAAATCTTTCGCAGATTTCCACTTTGGGACATATTCTTTTTTTCAGGATAAGAATCCCTTTTTGATCGTTAAACAAAAAGGTATTATATATTATGTTCTTTAATCTTTAACAACGGAGATATCGGTCCAGATGACATTGAGAGATACGATAGGCGGGGTAGGTTCATTTCTACACGAGATCAATAACTTCCTCTTCATCAAGAACAAAAAGATCACGGGTACTGTAGGTTTCGTAATCATTGTCATTTTGACGATATTGGTCTTCAAGGCTGAAGCCGATGCCGAGTCCGATATACTAACAAAAACGGATATCCTAAACAGAATACTGGGGGGAGGCAGGGATGATCTGGATGACATCAAAGAGATAGAGGGATACGAACATTATATCGAAACAAATAGGATCGCCGGGGAGCTACAGGAAGGGCAGAACAGGGAAATCCCAATAATGGCGGATGAGAGCAGGGTGATCGAACATATCAATGTCTCTCTGACCTGGTCCGATGAACAGGATATCAGGAGGATACGTCTCTTTGAGAATACACCAGATACTTTTTCTGTGGAGATCATCGGACCGGAAGGTAATATCTCATTACGGAGTTCAGCAAGCAATGATGGGGGATCGGATGGTGAGATAGTCCTGTCAAAGGTCCTGACCCCGGAGGAGATACGCAATACGATGGGAAGAGGGGGATTCAAGGTTATCATCACACTGGAGGAAGTTGGAGATTACGAGGCCAGATTGGGTGCGGGCATAATAGGACCGAGCGACACCGGTAATGATTTTTCAATCTCTATCGAGATAGGTTATTTTTCACCTCCCGAAAAGACCTGAACAACAAGAGCAGTAAGATAATAAACCTTCCATCCTTATCATTACATACAGGAGGTGTTTTGATTGTACATAGAGGGTTACGGTGAGGTGTTGGACGAGCTGGATTTTAAGATCGGTATCGATAGGGCCCCACATAGGGGTCTCCCACTAAATAAGGATGAAGAGGTACTTGCCATAAAGAACGCCCTCAGATACATCCCGGAGGACCACCATAGATCGTTCCTGAAGGATTTCTACCAGGAATACAGGGATAAGGGAAGGATCTACGGATATCGATTCAAACCCAAGGGGAGAATTAAAGCAAAACCCGTATCCGGATATAGTGGTTCCTGCCTTCAGGGTAAGGCCATCCAATTTATGATAGACAACAACCTTGACGAGGAGGTGGCCTTATTTCCATATGAACTCGTCACGTACGGTTCTACAGGCCAGGTTTGTCAAAATTGGATGCAGTACAGGTTGATTAAAAAGTATCTGGAGGAGTTGAGAGAGGACCAAACACTGGTGGTAATGTCGGGTCACCCACTGGGATTATTCCCCTCAAGCCCTGAAGCACCGAGGGTAATAATGACGAATGGTCTTATGATCGGCGAATATGATAATCAAAAGGATTTCAATAGGGCGTCTGCCCTCGGAGTTACCAACTACGGGCAGATGACCGCTGGTGGTTGGATGTACATAGGTCCGCAAGGTATAGTCCACGGCACCTACATAACAATATTGAATGCGGGTAGGAAATACCTTGGCATACCCTCTGAAGAAGATCTGGGCGGTATCCTTTACGTTACGTCGGGTTTGGGTGGGATGAGCGGTGCGCAGGCGAAAGCAATTGAGATCGCTGGAGGAGTTGGAATTATTGCGGAAGTGAACCCGAAACAGATACAAAAGAGGCATTCTCAGGGTTGGGTCTCACTGGTCTCATCCAACCTAGATGAGGTTTTCTTATGGGTGGAGAAATTCAGGAAAGAAAAAAGGCCCGTTTCAATTGCCTACGAGGGTAACGTTGTAGACCTATGGGAATATATCGTTAAAAATGGGATTAAGGTCGAACTTGCTTCGGATCAGACCTCCTGTCATGCTGTCTATGATGGAGGTTATACCCCACAAGGTCTGACGTACGAGGAAAGTATGGGGGACCAGGAGAATGGGATCAAAGGCTTGATAGAAACGGACAATAAGAGGTTCAGGGAATACGTGGACAGCTCACTTAAAAAACAGTATGGATTTATCTCCGAGATGGTGAGCAGAGGTACTCACTTCTGGGACTACGGAAATTCGTTTATGAAAGCCGTCTATGATGCTGGTGCAACGGATATTGCAGTAGACCCATCAAACCCATCATCGGGATTCGTCTTTCCCTCCTACATTGAGGACCTTATGGGCCCCATGGTATTCGATCTTGGCTTTGGTCCTTTCAGGTGGATCTGCCTTTCCAACGATCCTGAAGACCTTAAAAAGACGGATGAAGCGGCAGTATCCTGCATAGATCCCGGGAGGTCACCTCAGGATAGGGACAATTATTATTGGATCATGAAAGCCAGAGAGAACAAACTCGTTGTTGGTTCCCAAGCCCGTATCTTATATCAAGATGCGGAAGGAAGGGTAAGGATCGCTTTGAAATTCAACCAAATGGTAAGGGAAGGCATCATAGGGCCAATTATGATAGGGAGGGACCACCACGATCCTGGTGGTACAGATTCACCCTACCGGGAAACCTCAAATATCAAGGACGGGAGCAACATCACTGCTGATATGTCGGTCCATTGTTTCGCTGGTAATGTAGCCAGGGGAATGACCATGGTAGTACTGAGTAATGGAGGGGGAGTCGGTGTCGGAAAGGTATCAAATGGGGGTTTTGGACTCGTATTGGATGGGAGCGAAAAAGTGGATCGGACAATAAGAATGGGTCTGGAATGGGATGTGATGGTGGGTGTTTCGAGGAGAAACTGGTCGAGGAATGAGAATTCCATCAGCGTGGCGGAGAGATGGAATTTGGAGAATTCGAAGAGAGGCAGGATAACCATTCCGAACAGGTGTGGAGAGGAAACAGTAAGAAGAATTGAAGAGATGGTAAGGTCATCATAATCTGTCCATCTTGAAATACGGTATGATGTCCGTTGTCCTTTTTACTTTTTGCAGGATCATTCCTTTTATCTGAAGCGAATTTATGTAATTATCCATGAATATCGCCAGATACAGGACGAACTGGGATGGAAGTCCCCTCTCAACTAGCCTTCTTATTAGAATTCTTTTTGAGGATATTAGATAATCCATATATTTCTTCCCTTCATTAGCCCTGTCTGGAACCAGTTGCATTAATTGCCAAAGCCCGTAATAACTCTCAAGAAAATCCTTATCCTCTCTCATTGCCTTTTGATACTCCCTGATACCTTCGATCAATCTCCCCTGTGAGGAGTATAGTTTGCCTTTTTCGTAGTATGCAATTGCATAATCGCTTGGGGTATGGGTGATCTTCCTCAAGGCCTCTTCGTCTTCGAACATAAAGTATATGCTTTTACTTGTTGGTGGTCTGCCAAAAGCCCATATAGGATTATTTTTTATGGCAAGATCGATCTGCTGCAGGGCATAGAAATAATCCTCTCTCTCATAGAAATTTTTAGCCTTTTCCATATATGTATTTATCTGATTTCTGTTTTTATTGAATCTGTATTGTATGTAAAAACGATATAGAAAGGATACCGTAGAGAAAAAACATGTTATTATCAGGGAGAGAAACAGAATATTGTTCA
>Ga0272443_10000324_pt1 | contig 91699 bp, 70 predicted proteins | sample SSMAcet12_FD_193581 | JGI IMG/M metagenome (GOLD analysis project Ga0272443, IMG submission 193581) | Marine sediment archaeal communities from Little Sippewissett salt marsh, Falmouth, MA, United States - SSM-Acet-12 | ecosystem: Environmental > Aquatic > Marine > Wetlands > Sediment ...
ATACACTCTAAGTCCCGGAGAGCCGGATGCATAACGAAAGGTGCACGTCCGGTTTGGAGAGAGGGGGAGCGAAACCATTTGTCATTTTGTCAAACAGGCGCGCTCTCCCTACTCTACCATAGGTAGGTACTTTTTTATTGCTTCAATATTCTTGTGTATGAATTCTTCCCTCCGTCAGCCAGCTTCATTATATACAATCCACCACACAGCTCGTCTATAGAAAGCATGTTCATTTCACCTTTCAGTATACCTTGCTTCACGACCTGACCTGTTATATCAATAAGCACATAGCATGAACCAGCAACTGCGCCTTCCACCATCAGTATCCCGCTGGCCGGGTTTGGATACACAGAGATTACATTTCCAGTGAGATGTTCTGTTCCAACATGTCAAGGAGGGGATCATACAATCCCGTTTGAATGAGCGGCTATGGGGTTTATTTATTGAACTGATGAGGGATATAGAAATTCTTTGTGATGGGATAGACGAAATGGAGATAATGGAAAAGATCCTGAACGATGAGCAAGCATACAAGATGACCACTCCAGGATTATTCCCCCCGGGCTTTCAGAAATTATCCTCATAGACCAGGGCTCTCTCTTTATCGAATAATTTCACATACTTAACCTCACCCGATCCCCTGAATTTAAAGGTGATACCTTTTACCTCATCTAGTGGATCGCTGTACTTCACTTTATAGATAAGCCGGTTCTCCAGATAAACGAAAATCTTTTTGTCATGAATGGAAATAGATACTTTTCTCCAGTCAGAAAAATCCTGGTAGAACGCATCCAGGTTCTGGAACTCACCGTTGAGCAATACATCCCCGAATTCGGCATTCAACAGGGATGGAGGGCACCCCTGTTTAACAAAAGTGAAGCCTACCCGTCCATGGAGGGTGATGATCTGAATGGTCAATTCGGTGCAATCATTGCCCGCTGTGGAGTGGAGATGACGTAATTCGGTCTCCAGTTTCATCTGGTCCCCAAGTAATCCGAATTCTCTTATATTTCTGAATTCCAAAACATTTGCCATTTCTCCCAGGGTATATCTCCGGATGGAGTCAGGATGAAAGGCGAGTATGCCGGATCCATTTCCATACACCAGCCTGCCGATGTGATTACCGTTAATCACTCCCTCCCATCCATCGGTGATCACATGAATCCTGATGCATGATATACGTTCCCCGTTGGCAATGATCTTAACGGAATAGTGATCCGGAAGCTCAAAATCAGTAGTAAAATAGCGCCTGTTTTTATTGATGGGGATGATATCTCCATCATCATAGAAATTCTTGTTGATGAATATATTGGAAGAATTGATCCGGCTTACATCATAATAGAAGGTAACCTTCTGTGGCGCGGTCCCGATCACATAGTTGGAACTAAAATCAACCCGGGCAGAATTGAGCTTCAGCATCAGATCTGGATAGAATACAATGGTAAGAACCAGCAGGGTGGTCAATCCCAGGATCAGGTAAAACCAGACGCTGCAAATGGCCATAGACATGAATGAGCGGAAATTCTGGCCAGGAGTGATATTACGTTGCACATTCCCTCTATGGGATCCCCTTACTTCCGTTTTAAACTCTTCCCAATCCCTGTACCCAAGGTAGATGGCCAGGGCATCCTTGGTAGCGGTCTGGGGCTTATAATTCCGGTGGTTATTGCATAACCTGCGCAGTGTCCTCGTACTGAGGGTAATGCCGGAAGCCTCCTTCACATTCTGGCTTAAACGTGAAAAGTTATAGGTGGTCCATCCCTTTCGTGGCCCCCACGGCAGTTTAATCTCAACCAGATCAAGGTATTTCCTGAGAAACTCACTTTCGCGCATCTGCTTGGCCCCTTTCTTCACTGAAGATTCCTTTCCAAAGATAGGGTTTGCTGTTTTTCTCATGCCGCAATCAATTTCCTCACTGGACCTGGTGTAAGATAGTTCCTACCCAGTGACAAGAGATACCCTTTGCAGTACCTGCAGAGGATTGAAAACAAAAAATAAACATATCTACCCGACAGTTTCAACAGTTTTGTCAATTTCATCACAAACAGGATGGCGGAGATCCACGATTCGGAGGTATCTTTCCTTCTGGCTCTGATCTCGTTCAACTCGTAGCCATTCTTCCCCTGTCCGAACTTACCTTTCACATGATTAACAAGATAGGTTAGGTTCCGCTTCTTTGCCGGGGGCACAACATCCCTGGACGATAATACACACCTACCGTACCTGACCTACCGTTTAAGCCTTTTGTCCCGCCAGCTTCATACCTCCTTTTTGCACAGAACGCATGTGGCGGTAGGTTACTTGTGAGGGTACACAAGGTTAAATCTAGAATCATCTATAATCCATTGTTTAACAGTTAATCATATGACTTCGTGTCGCACTGTGTATTTGATCATAAGTGCAAGGGATTTTACCCAAAAAACCCATATACTTGCATTTTTCCATGCGTTTTATCTTTGTGTTATCAACCCGATTCCCTTATTATCAACACCATGTAAATTCGACTCGAAAAAATCAAAAAAGCCAAAGATAAACAATATCTGTGATATCCGATAAAACAGATGCCCGGGAAAAAATCAGGCTTGGACCAATTTATGCTTCTGGATATATTGGTGATCAATAATCACCCCCAGTCCCGGTCCTGTGGGCACTTTCACCCTCCCCTCCTCGCTGGACAACGGGGAAGTGGGACATTCCATGGGAATATTCCTGTTAAATCCCTTGAACTCGTGGTATGGCCCTGCATTGGGAAGAGCAGAGACAAAATGCATCATGTAAAGATAGCCCAGTCCCGATCCCGAGATATGTGGAACACAGGTTTTTCCCATAACCTCGGCCATCCGGGCCACTTTCATAGACCGGATCATTCCTCCGAAATAAAAAATATCTGGCTGTGCAATATCCAGAGCATTGTTTTCGATCAGCCACCTGAAATTGTGCATACTGGGCTCCTGTTCCCCCCCCGCTATAGGGATGGTCAGGGCATCTGCCACAGCCTTTGTCTCCTCATACCAGTCAAAGGGTACTGGCTCCTCGAAAAAATCAATGTCATACTCCTCCATAATTCTGCCGATCCGGATGGCCTCCTTCGTATCATAGGAGCCATTCGAATCGGCATATATCACCATCTGATCCCCGAATGTCCGGCGCGCAAGCGGGATCAGTTTCTCCGTTCTTCCCGGAGGATAATCCCTGTTCTTGCTCATCCTTCCCCCGACTTTAACTTTCAGGGCCTTTGCGTTTGTTTCCTCCACCTGCTTTATAATCAAATCAATGGATTCTTCCGCGCTTTTCCCCCTGAAATTGTTGGCCCTGTATACACTGATAGAAGGATGGTGCACCGTTCCGATCAACTCACCAATGGATTTATCTGCCAGCTTCCCCAGCAAATCCAGCACGGCAAACTCAATGGTGGCCAGGGGAACCCAGAGTGCCAGGTTTTGCAGTTTGTAGTTGCTTTGGTAGACATATACCTCCTCCAGTAGCATTTCCAGGTCACGCGCGTCCCTTCCGGGGAAAAATGGCTGGAGGCGGTTCAGAAAAATGGGGTAGAGAGATACCATCTGCATATTGTTGCTCACGGACACTCCTTCTGCGCCATCACGGGAAACAATCCTGCAAATGAAGTTGTCTTTGTATCTGAGAAGTTCCAGTCGGTCTATAATCACCGGATCGGGGAACAGTTCTTTTTTCAATACCGGCTGTATAAATGCCCGATCAAGTGCTGTATAATCAGGTTCATGATATTTCGTAACGGACGGATGAAAGTCCCAGAGCATAAATGAACTGCCAAGCACTCCGGCAGTAGCTGATTTAAAGAAATGACGCCTGTCTGATTTCATTTGGTAATATTTGAATAAGTACAATAGCCGAAGTTAATGTAATTCACCGCAACGGATAATTTGTCCTGCCAATGTCATGGTTTTGTCAGTGGAAAAATTTAATTAAATTGACTCTCCTCGCAGCAAGTTGCGAGGATTGAATCAATCTGGATTTAATAAACCACGGGCAGAATTCAGGTTTTATTGCTATCAGGCCATCGCACATAATGCCGGATTGAAGGTCCCAACATTTGGTATCCTCGGGAACAAGACAGATCCCAGAACCAGGAAGATTCTATCATCCATTTTTTATTTTATGAAAGACCGATAACATTACGCGATCGAGCCGCAGAGAATTGCCCAAGTTGGATTAGTCTATCCAAAAATGGGTATTGAGGATATAATGATCACCGGATACGAAGCAAATCTGGAGCTGAGAAATGAGTTTCTGGGATTTTACCGGGCCATGGATGGAAATCACACACAGTTTGCAGTATTGTATGACCACATCATTGATAAATATGCACTCGAAAGCTTTGATGCACTGGCAATTCCCACACTTTTCTATTTCAATGAATCCCGGATCGCAATCCTATGTAATTACATTGAGGAAGGAGGAAGCGTTGTATAGCTGGATCACTCCATCCAGAATGGGCAACTTCAACCTGTTCCTGAATCCTGCCAGAAATTCACCGGGGTTAATTGGACAAGCCAGGAAGGCACAGGAAACTACGCCCTGCCGGCAGCAGATTTCTCAAACATATCCGGGCTGGTGCTGGGTGTAATAAATCTCATCAGCAGTGAGACAACTTTCAATTACAGGATTACCAGACCGGATAAATGATGCAGGATCTGGTTGAATGAAAGCAGCGAAGATGTGTATCGAGACATTCCTGAAAAGATCGGTAATATCGAACCCGGGCAAAATGCAGTGCTGTGGAGCAGATCCATCGGCAGAGGAAACCTGGTTTATTTTTCAAGAGGACTGGGTGAAATGATGTACCGAATAGATCATCCCGCTTATATACATCTGCTCGACGAAATGATATTCCCTGATGACCGGATTACCCTTCTGATAAGCACCAATGCACCTTCCACTGTGGAAGTCACCCTGAACAGGGTACAGGATGGGATTCTTTTCCATATGGTTAATAGCACCGGTAAAACACCTTCGGACGAAGTTGTCTCTATCACGGGCCTGAAGGTTGAAATCACCATACAGGTTCTCGTTTCAGCCCGGGTATATCAACCAGACAACCAGTATGCTACAAGGATGGTATTGGAGGTGATGGATATGTAATATGCGAAATAAATCTGCTGGTAGATTATGCCAAAATATTAATCCCTCGTAATTATCGTAATTAATTATGTTAATCCATGAGGAGTATCTGTCATAGGTATGTCATGATTTTGTCATTGGATTATGATTGGTATTGAAAATTATATCTCAAAATTTCCCAATTGAAAGAGGTAACTGAAATTAACCAACAGCAAAACTACCATGAAAGAAAAACGCATATCTGCTTTTTTCATAGCAATATTTATCCTATTTTCTGCATCACTTCTGGCTCAGCGATCTGGAATCCTCACGGGTAGGGTCATTGACGGATCTAATGATGAATCTCTTGCTTTTACCAATATTTATATAAAGGGAACCTCCATTGGAACTGTTTCAGATGCAAATGGGGTTTACAGGTTTGAAAATGTCCCATTGGGTGACCAGGTCATTGTCTTTAGCTTTATTGGATTTGCCGACCAGGAAATAGAGGTACAGGTTGTGGGTCGGGTAGTTCAAGAACTGGACCCCGTTACCATGACTCCCGAGACGATCATGGGGGAAGAGGTTGTGGTTACCGCGCAATTAAGGGGACAGGCAGCTGCTTTGAACCAGCAGAACAATTCCAATACCATCGTGAACGTGGTATCCCGGGAAAAAATCCAGGAGGTTCCTGATGCGAATGCTGCTGAATCCATTGGAAGACTACCAGGAGTTACCATTGGCAGGAGTGCAGGCGAAGGATCGACAGTCACCGTGCGGGGTGTATCTCCCCGGTTTAATTCCATTACACTGAACGGAATGAAAATTCCTTCTTCGGAAACCGGGAACAGGTCCCTGGACCTGAGTATGATCTCATCGGATTTGCTTGATGGAATTGAAGTATACAAAGCACTTACTCCGGATATGGATGCTGATGCGGTAGGTGGTACTGTAAACCTGGTTACCAAAACTGCAGAATCAGGATTCCATGCACGTCTGCAGGGCGATATGGGATACCATGGTTTGATCAAGGATCTGGGAGAATATAAGGGAAGTCTAACACTTAGCAACCGGTTTCTTGATGATAAGCTGGGTATCTTATTCTCTGCCAACGCATCCCGTGCTAACAGGAATTCTGACGAGTTTGATGCAGACTACCACATTACATGGGGCTCAGGAAATGATACAGAAGCGGTTGTCGATCACGTATACCTGACCAACCACCTGGAAACCAGGGACAGAATCGGAGCCAGTGCTACTTTTGATTATAAGTTAGGTAGGGGTAAAATTGTATTTGACAATTTCTATTCTTTCACCGATCAGGACGTGGTCAACAGAGGGGTGAGTTTTTTCCCCAGCAGATCCAGCGTCAATTATGAATTTCATCATTATGAACAGGCAAAATCATTATTAACCAGCCAGCTGAGAGGCAATCATTATATCGGTATACTGGATATTGATTGGTCGCTTTCCTATTCCAGTACCACCAATGACCGGCCTGTAAGTTATGGGGCTGGCGCACAGGAAGAGGGGGCTTATATCAGTGAAACTGATTATTTTGCTCCTCCCCAGGAAATAGTCACCTATGCAAAATTCTATCAACCTGGATATACTCTTGAAAATGTTTTCGGGGGAAGCAGTTTTGGATGGAGCAATCGTATTGTAAATGACAGACACCTTGTAGGGCAACTGAATCTAAAAGTCCCTTTCTTTTTTCACCAATTCTTAAACGGTTACCTTAAAGCTGGAGGAAAACTGAGACAAAAAGACAGGGACCGCGAGGGCAATTCATACGGCATTAATGATGGTGCGGAATACTACTTTGTGTTCAGAGAAACTTATCCTGAAATAACCGACAGGGTGGACCGCAACTACCGTTTTCGCAATTTTATCGACAAAGACTATTTAGGTTATACCTTCCCCATGGGGAGTACCTATTACCTACCCTATGTACTTGATCCCGATATCCAGGCAGAGCATTATGAAAAATTCAGTCCTATTGATTCACTCTGGTTTGCCAGCATAGGTCCAAAATTTGACCAGTACGACGCACTGGAGAGAATTATTGGCACCTATGCCATGGCAGAAATTAATGTAACCGATCGAATCATGCTCATCGCCGGAGTACGCATGGAACATACTTTCCAGGAATATTCCGGCAAAAATGGCTTCATAAGGGGAACGACAGGCAGGCTATTCCAGATCAATGATACCACCGGCTCAAAAACGGAGCATATCCTGTTGCCAATGTTCCATATGAAGTTTAATATCCTGAAAGATTTAAGCCTTCGCATTGCTGCCACCAAAACATTAACCAGACCTGACTTTTTGAACATCACACCCTTTACCAGGATTGATTACGGCTCTCAGTTCCGTGAAGTTCATAAAGGCTCCATGGAACTGATCACGCCCACTGCCTGGAATTATGATGTTTCCTTAAATTATTACTCACACCTTGGGCTACTTTCCCTCAGCGGTTTTTATAAAAAGATCCAAGATGTGGATATCCCCATAACGTTAAAAGACCTGAAAGGAAACCCCATCCCAGGTGATCCCGATTTCAATCCCACTTTTGGATTTATAGTCACCAATCCCATCAATTCAACTGAACCTACTTATGTATACGGATTTGAGATCGACATGCAAACTAATTTTAGGTGGCTGCCAAAACCCTTTGACGGGATTGTACTAAGCGGCAATTTTGCACATATTAAATCGGAAACTTACTATCCATTCTTCCCTGTTGATTACCCTCCACCCACTTACCAAGCAGTCATCAAAGACACATTTGCTATTGATAGAATGCCCGGCCAGGCAGATTTTGTTGCAAATGGAACACTGGGTTATGAAAAAGGAGGATTCTCAGGCTGGGTCTCAATGAATTTCCAGGGAGTCAAGCTAACTAACTGGGGAGGAGATCCCAGATTGAGCGGCTATTCTGCCCCTTATATGCGGTGGGACGCTGTACTAACCTACAAGTTCCTGAAATACTGGACGGTTATTGTAAACCTGTCGAATTTCACAAACACTCCGGAAAAATCCTATGTGTACATCCCTGAAAGACCAACGAAGGAAGAGTACTATGGCTGGATAGCAACCCTTGGAATCAGGTTTAAACTTTGATATACATGTCTAATTAAAACTATTATTTAATTCTTTCTAAATTATTTCTATTATGAAAAAACCTTACTTTATTACTTTACTAGGAATCGCAGCTTTGTCGCTGATGGCATTTAACATCAACGGGCAGGATTATCCCTGGCCCGATCTGGGCGAAGCGATGATCATTGAACCGGGAGCACCTGGAGTGATCAACGAAACTATCAATAATGATACCCTAGCAGATGGATCACGAGCCCACAACCATTACATACTCAGAAGGGGTGCAACTTATCTTTACACCTTTACGATCAACAATGTGGGCTGGCCACTGATGGTCACAGCAGAAGAGGGAGATGGTCCGAAGCCCATCATAAGGGCTCTGGGTCCACCGGCCGGTGAAAACGAAGCCGAAAGGGCTTTTCTTTGCCAGGGAAACACTTATTTGAAAGATCTCCATATCATCGGATGGGACATGACCCCGTACCCGACAGATAATGCCACTATACGCCTTGGAGCGGATAGCATTACGGTGGTTAATTTGAATTGCTTCCTGGAGTTCAACCGGCAGAATATCTGGCGAATTAACAACAATGATGGTATACTCTACATTGAAAACTGCGTGGTCTATAACCAGGGACAAGCACATGACATACCAAACGGGCAACCTCTGAACTGGCGTGGCAGCTATTCGCCATTGGTTCATTTCAGAAATAATACGGTTGTAAACTGTACTCAGGGATTGAACTACCAATATGGTGACAAAGAATCTGGCAAAACCATTATAGACCATAACACACTGGTAAACTTTGGATATCAGGGTGGAGATTTCGGACGTCACGATACAGTGATCTTTACCAACAACCTCTGTGTGAATGTGGGCATTCTGGGAGATGCCTGGAATGGTGACAGGTCCAGATTTGCCGAAGGTTGGTTCCTTTTTGCGATTGATACTGCCTGGTCTGAGGTGATCACAGATGAAGATACCGCTTATGAATACAAGGAACCCGTTCTTCAATGGGAAAATAATCACTACTATACTGATCCGGCCGTAGCTGCTTTCCTACCTGATTCCACCAATAAAGCATCGCTAATCATGTTTGATGAGCAGTTAACAGATCTGATCGGTGAAAACAACGAGGTAGTCGATGAGGGATTTTCCTTCACAGATTTCCCGGTTATGGTGGAGATGTACCAAGACTTTATCGAGGATTACTACAACATCGTGGATGTACCCTCCCAGTTGCCTGGATTTGATTGGCAGTGGTTTGACCGCGACTTTGATCTGGATTTCAGCTATTCCGAATCCCATCCTGCATACAGTGCAGCTGCTGATGGTGGCCCATTGGGCGACAGGAACTGGTTCCCCGACTGGACCCCGCTATCGGTTGAGGAGATAGAAACTACTCATTTCAAAGTATACCCAAATCCCGCTTCCAATTTTATCCATATCAGTCTGGATGAGGGTCAGTCCATCAACAGGATTGTAATCTCTAACATCCTTGGACAGGAGATGAAAAGTGTGAATGATATTACAGATAAAGCGCTGACAATCAGCACATCAGGTCTTGTGCAGGGAGTCTATTTTGTAAACTACTATAACAATAAACACTATATAGGAACCAATAAACTTCTTATTAAATAACTATTAAAGGAACCTGATTGAGCTTGGGAAGGGCGTCTATAAGGCGCCTTTCCCTTTTAACAGGTGGCAAATCATTATTGAATCAGGGCTATTTGGCTATTTCAGTAAAATAGCCAAATGGCTTTGTAAAGCAGATATTAAAGATTAAAACCCTTGTCATTTTTCAGCTTATCAGCCGATTTGATAATGCCATAAAATCAATAAATAAATTCTGCATCTGACATGTCTGAACATTTAACTCACATTGCAGTTTACGAAGATTGTGCACGCCTGGTGCTGAACACCAAGATGTTCTGTGAAGCATTCAGGACCTGCATCAGCAATTATTACGATTCGGGAATGCTGGCCAGTGGTGCCAGGGGAAACCACCTTTTTGCAGTACCTATCCTGGAAAGTTATCAGGGCTTGTGGGGATCTGTGAAAGGCAACAAAGAAGCTGAAATGCAAATTGCAGGAGCTATCGGGTGGATCACACACAGGGCTTCCGACCTGCAGATGAAACCCACATGGAGGACGAAAAAAGCAGAGGATCCTTCATTCCCTGATTCCGAAATGCAGGTCTACCACGATGCGGTCACTTTCAGAGAGGTCTACTCAGGGGGCAAAAAAACAACCAGGTCTCCTTACGTGCTTTTCACCCCGTATACCCTTGAAAAAGGCATGGCTTCCCATCCTGCCAGTGAATACATCAATGTCGCTCAGGTTGAGGAACTGGTTACTTTTTTATACCAGAAGGAATTTGTTGAACTCCACCAGTTTCACAAATCAGAGAAAGATATGGACCGGTGGCTGGATGATTTTATCGAATACCACCAGGAATTCACAGAAGATTTGCGCATGTACATTGAAGCATTCACTCATCCCTACTCTGCAAAGATGGAAACTTACATCCACGGGATCAATTTCTATAACCAGGAGGATCCGCTGATCCGGTGGTTAAGGGGAATGCAGTATGAAAGGGATGTTTCGGCGATCGACTTGATGACAGCCCTTGATCAGGCTGACAAACAAAGCCAGTATGCCCAGGCCATCCGCAAAGGATATATCTTCCTCTCATCAGCCAGTGAGTTCTTTCAGGGGAACATGGAAAAGGATCGGCTCTATGATATTCTCGACATACATGGAAACAACAGGTTATAATCGCCCCAACATGAAAAACAATAAGATGAACCGCAGGAATTTCTTCAGGTATGTCGGATACGGCAGTGCTGGGGCCATGGTGATTCCTTCCTTTTTTACTGCATGCAACTTCAGTCTAAACGACCACAACGACTCCTATGTCAATTTTGAGGGAATCATGCCCGTTGCGATTGTGACAGATTGCTCCAGGCTTCTGCTTGCCACAGAGTCTCTGAATGACGGGATAAGGGAAATGCTAAAGGCAGACATCAACCAGTCAATTCCGGGCAATTTGTCAAGATTGGGGTCATCGATCCCTTTCGATGATGAGACTGTATTAACTGCATTCCAGCAATTAAGGAAAAAATTGGATCCGGGATCGGAAACGCAGAAAAAAAAGATTTCCCTTTTGCTGGGATGGCTCATGTTTCATCCGCTTCGGAAAGAAATGACCAGGATCTTCAGCAAACTGGTGGACCAGGGTTACCATTACGATACCATCAGGATCTTTTACGATACATATATTTTCCGTCAGGTTTCAGGCAGTCAGGATACGGGGAACTTAACAAAAGAGAATGCAACGAACTTCTTCAGGGCAATGCATCCGAGAATGGTCACCCGCCTGCATACATTAAAACCCGAATACAATGATGGCCCGGGGTGGGTGGTAAAAATGAGCGAGTGGCGAAGGAACAACCACGAATTGACCGGACTATATGGATCATTCCTTGTGAAACCCGACCAGGAGATGTATAACCGATTTTTTAAGAGGTACAATGTTTATGATCCTCAAGACCAGCTGATCATGCTGGTAAATAATATGAAGCAGCAGATAAGTTCCGGAAAAGTTGAAAAACTGATTCTTTCCGACCCGGGGAACAGTATTTATGCAAGATCACTGGTGGATGGTTACAAGAACGTTGTTTCCGCGCAGGAATTTCTGAATGGAAAGATTGATATCGAGAATTTGAAGCAGCGGCTATAATGCTACATTTGTGCCGGGAACTGGTTATGCAAAGGAAATACATAGGATTTTTTCTAGGCATTTTCACCTTCCTGGCCATATTCATATTTACAGACCTTGAACCAAGGAAACCTGAGGTAACTGCCACCCTTGCGGTTGCGGCATTGATGGCTATCTGGTGGATCTCCGAAACCATCCCACTGGCCGTAACCGCCCTGATGCCGCTGGTCCTCTTCCCTGCCCTGGGAGTGCTTGACGGGAAAGCGGTTTCGGAAACCTATATCAACCATATCATCTTCATTTTCATAGGCGGTTTCATGATGGCGCTGGCCATGGAGAAGTGGAACCTGCACAAAAGGATTGCATTAAAGCTACTGGTGCTGATCGGTGTGAGTCCAGGTCGCATCCTGCTGGGATTCATGATAGCCTCTGCTTTCCTTTCCATGTGGATATCCAATACTGCTACCACCATGATGATGATCCCCATAGTGCTCTCCATCGTGGTGAGCCTGGAGGAGAGTCTGACCGGAAAAAGTATTTCCATGTACTCTACCGGTCTGTTTCTGGCTGTTGCCTACAGTGCCTCTATCGGGGGCATGTCGACCCTGGTAGGGTCCCCCACCAACCTGGTCTGTCCTAGGATACTTACCCTCCTATATCCCGGCGCACCTGATATATCGTTTACCCAGTGGATAGTATTCACCCTCCCCATCTCCCTTGTGATGCTGGTGGCAGTATGGCTGGTGGTCTACCTTCGATTCAGGCCCAGGGAATCGTGGGGTGCCCTGGACCGGGCGCATTTCAGGAAACAATATGTGGCTCTGGGCAGAGTAAATTATGAAGAGAAAGTGGTCTTTGTTTTATTCCTGATCCTTGCCGGTCTCTGGATATTCCGTAAAGGTATCTCAATCAACAGCATAACTCTGCCCGGATGGTCCACCCTGTTCAAGACCCCGGGGTTTATCAACGACGGAACCGTAGCGATCTTTGTCTCTATTATCCTCTTTATCTGGCCGTCCAGGAACCGGAAGGGAGAGCGGATCATGGAATGGAAAACCGCTTCCCGGATTCCCTGGAATATTGTCCTGCTTTTCGGTGGAGGATTTGCACTGGCATTGGGGTACCAGTCTTCCGGCCTGGCCATCTGGTTCGGGGAACAACTTTTATGGACCGAAGGGGTACATCCAATCCTCATCCTGCTGGCGGTCGTCGCCATGATGTCATTTCTCACCGAACTGACCTCCAATGTAGCATCCACCCAGATGCTGCTGCCGGTCTTTGCCAGCCTGGCCATCAGTAGCGGCAATAATCCACTGATGATGATGATCGCCGCTACCCTTGCTTCCTCTCTGGCCTTCATGCTGCCCACAGCCACTCCTCCCAATGCCATTGTTTTCGGGACCGAACGGATCCGGATCTCCACCATGGTTCAAACCGGTTTCGTCCTAAACCTGATCGGAATCCTGGTGGTGGTAGCGGTGACTTGGTTGCTCGGTCACACTGTATATGAGTTTGATCTGGGGATCATTCCAGACTGGGCCGGTACTTCACCATAACCCGTATCTCAATGAAAAAAGCCGGTTATGGTAAAAAAAAGCCAAAAAAACCATTGTTTGGCTCTTGCCTGTGCTTTTACCAGCAGGAATGTCATCCAATATCAGTGCAGGTATGCGGATCTCTCATGGTCCGACCCGGTTGAATACCCTGACTATCGTGGTGCATGACTTTCGTCCGAAGCTGGATTGGCGAAATCTGGTATTGGAAAGAGCCTATTGTCAGGCACCGTTCTGCAATCTCTCTGATGGTGTCATGTTTCTGTCGTGTGTTTGTCCTGCATGTTTCATCTGAATATTCATAACTTGTCATCCAAATTCACAACAATATAAACTGTCTTTTATCATGACGACCCTCAAGAATTACAGCAGGAGAAATTTCATCCAGAAAGCAGCACTGGTGGGTATGACCCCGGTGCTTTCATCTGACTATCTCCACACCACAACTGAAAAGCGTCCGGCACCTCATGTCGGAGCAATGAAGATCAGCGCGGTAAACACATACCGGATCGATCGCGGATATGACCGCATATTGATCATAAAAATAACAACTGACGCGGGCATTAAGGGATACGGCGAATGCAGTCCCAATAATACCTGGACGCTGGAAACGCTTTTCCACCGGGGAGTCAAACAACGGCTGCTGGGAAAAGACCCTTTCAACAGAGAGGCCATATGGGAGGAGATATTCTGGGAAAACCATGATTTGGGCTCTGGAGGCACCCTGACCTACCTGCTTGCAGGGATCGACCTTGCCCTCTGGGATATTGCCGGGAAAACACTGAACGTCCCTGTTTATAAGCTTCTCGGGGGTAAGTACAGAGACCGGATCCCGGTATATGCTGGATTCGGAGTGAATGGTGGACAGGTCCCGGTCGAGGAGGCTGTCAGGACCGCAGTCAAGCTCGCCGAACGTGGTTTCCGGACCATTAAGCTCAGGGTCCAGATCCGCGAAAACAACCTGGACCCCATTCCCGATCCCACCTTGCCTTATGCCCGAGCCATTAGGAAAGCGTTACCCGATGATGTGGATTTTTTTGTGGATCCCAATGAAGGGTATACTGCCCAGCGGGCCATCAGTGTGGGACGGATCCTGAAAGAAGAATTGGGGATGACTTATTTTGAGGCTCCCTGTGCAGAGGAAAACCACAGGGACACCCGGGAGGTTACCCGGCAGCTCGACCTGGTTATCCTGGCCGGAGAGAAAACATACAACCGATGGATGATGCTGGATCTCATTACCGAAGCCAATCCCGATGTGGTTAATCCCGATATCATCAAATCGGGTGGGATCACCGAACTGGACAAGATGGCCACCGTCGCCCAGGTATTACATAAGTCCCTGGCTCCCCACAACACCAAACCCACCCTGGGTACTGCAGCGGCAGTTCACCTGTGCTGCTCCATTTCCAACTTCGGTCCTTTCATAGAGTTCATCGACACAGACCTCATGCCCACCATCATGGACCTCTATGAGAACCGGGTGGAATTCAATGACGGTATGCTACACCTGCCAGAGGAACCCGGCCTTGGACTGATGATCAAAGAATCGCTCCTGGAGAAGATCGCTGAAAAGCAATGATCACCTGTTCAGGATCCTGTCCAGCGCCGTTGTTACCAGTTCTACGTTTTCGGATCTGCTGTTGAACCCCATCAGACCGATACGCCAAACCTTGCCTGCCAGTTCACCCAACCCATTGCCGATCTCGATATTATAATCGTTCAGAAGTGATAATGTCACCTTTTTGGCTTCCACCCCCTCTGATACCGCCACGGTGATCAGGCTGGGAAGCCGGATCTCGTCGGGCGCATAAGGTTCCAGTCCGATCTTTCTCAAACGTTATACCAGCAGGTCGGCATTACGCTGATGCCTTTCCCAGCGTGCTTCCAGTCCCTCTTCAACCACAAGTCTCAGCGCTTCATAAAACCCGTAATTCATATTGATGGGTTCGGTATGATGATAGCTACGCTCATTACCCCAGTATTGGCCCAGTAGGGACATGTCCAGGTACCAGTTCTTCACTTTTCCGTTGCGTCCATTGATCTTCTCCATGGCACGCTCTCCAGGAACCGGGGATCGAGATGGCCCAACTGCCTCATACCCAAAGCCTGGAGTAAACGGGGATGGGCGTTTGAGGGTCCCGGGCTCAGGAGCAATCTGGTCGGCACATCCAGCAGCGGGAACATTTGTCTGTGTGAATCTGTAACTGTCATGCGTATAAGAATTTACCCCTAATTTAATCCAAACAGGCAAACCGGACAAAGCAATCTGTAAGTGACATGCTTTTGGCACATCATTGGACTCTTCCCGGCAGATCCATTCTATGCATCAAGAACCTGATCACCCATCTTCCGGGCGTATCGGTGCTGGACATCGACCTGGGAGTAATCCCCGGCTGGGCCCGGGAATTTTACTATTTTGGAGGAAAGATCGAAAATTCATGAGCCTTCATAACAAGATCATAAACATTACCGCCTTCGGCATCGGGATGGCCTTCATGGAAAGCGCAGTGGTGATCTACATGCGGGAGATCCTCTACCCGGACGGATTGACTCTCCTCGAAGCATAGCTGCGGGGAATGAGCTCACATTATTCAAATTTCCGCTTTCCCCGTTCCGGTATCGATGACCCTGATCCTGCTGGCAATGGTGATCCTGGTGCATGCCGAACGGGGCAGGAATACCCGGATACTTGCTCTGGAGCGGACAGGACTAAGTACAAATTTTGAGCATGAAATGATCCGGGCAGAAAACATTGCGAGCATTCCTCCTCCAACTCCATTGAAGTGAAATCCTTTGCTTCGAGGGATCCTATAAAACTGTCAGGTGCAATGAGTATATGCATGTTCAATTGTTGGTTTTATTACAGAAAATTAAAACCGAACCTGCCGCCACAAATTTAAATAGAAACTTCTGTTGTAAGGGTTGGTTCATATTTATATGTCTTAACTAGGGTACCTCAAATCAATATGAGGATACATAGCAACGGAATTATAAAAGTAAATAGCAAACTATGAAAATCATTAAGCAAAGCATTTGCTTGGCATTTCTGATTCTTCAGATTATTCAATCCATGTCTGCGCAGGAGGTCAGAAAAATCAGCGGAACGGTCACAGATGCTGAAACGGGATATCCTGTCCCCGGAGTCAACATTTCTATTGTCGGCACTCAACACGGTACTATCAGCGATATTAATGGTATCTATCAACTGGATATCCCCGGAAACGAAACTACTATCCACATATCATTCATAGGGTACGAATCACAGGAAATTCATGTAGGCACACAAAGTCAGATCAATATAGAACTTTTTGAATCAAGTGAATTGCTGGAGGAAGTAGTAGTTGTCGGGTACGGAGAAATGAAGAAATCAGACCTGACAGGCTCCATTGCCTCCATCAAGTCTGATGAGTTGAATGCGGTACCAGTAGTAAAACTTGATCATGCCCTTCAAGGTGCTGCACCCGGGGTCTTCGTTACAAATAACTCTGCTCAGCCCGGAGGCGAAACAGTGATCCGGATCCGAGGGATAAATTCACTTATTGGGGACAATGATCCACTTTATGTTATTGATGGCTATGTTGGTGGTGACATCAATACTATTCCGGCATCAGACGTAATATCCATTGAAGTTCTTAAAGATGCCTCTGCAACCTCAATTTATGGCGCTCGTGGAGCTAACGGTGTTGTACTGATTACAACAAAGGCAGGGAAATCCGGTCAAAACAGAATTTCTTTCTCCAGTTATTTTGGCTGGCAGAAAGTTACAAACAAGCTTGACCTTATGGACGGTCCGGCATTTACAAGATTCATTGATTCGCTGTATACAGCTCGAGGCATACCCATAATACCATACCCTGAACCGGACTCCATGGAATCATATGACTGGCAGGATGAGATGTTCACGTCAGCACCTATGCAGAATTACAGTCTTTCCGCTTCAGGGGGCAATGAGGATATCAATTATTATATTTCAGGTAACTATGTCCAAAGGGACGGTGTTACACGGAATTCATATTACGGTCGTTACAATGTAAGAGCAAATATTGATGCCAGAGTAAAGAAATGGCTGAAAGTCGGAGGAAGGCTTGGCTACAGCGATGCTGACAGATCCAGGAACCTTGAAGAGAATATGAATAGGTCGGGAACAGGTCATCCTGTTGCTGTGGCTCTCAGAATGGCCCCTATCGTTACTCCATATGATGAAGAAGGTAATCTGCTTAATGAGATCCAGCCCGTTGAAGGTCCGAGAACCGGCAATCCCTTGTATGTTCAGGAATACAGGCTGGACCATGTACTGGAAAGAACAACTATAGGAAATATTTATACCGAGATCGACCTGTTAGAAGGACTTATGTTCAAATCCAGCATGGGATTTGACTACCGCACAAATAAAAACAATATTTACAAGCCCAGTCATGTTACTGATGCTGTTCAATTAAACCGTTCTTATGCCGAAGTTAATACCTGGCAAAGAATGACCTGGCTGAATGAAAATTTCATAAGCTACAATAAAGACTTTATGAACTCCAGGCTAATGGCCCTGGCAGGTTTGTCAGCCAACGCCAGTCAGTACGAACGACATGTTTCCAAAGCATACGACTTTACTCTGGACGGCTTCGAGTACCACAGCATGCAGTCAGGCTCACAACCGACTTTCTCGATCACAACAGGCGAATCTGCCTACTCCCGGTTATCTTATTTCGGTCGTGTTCATTATAACCTAAGGGAGAAATACCTGTTCACGTTTAATGGAAGAATGGACGGATCTTCGCGTTTTGGTTACAACAATAAGTGGAGTTTCTTTCCTTCCGGGGCATTTGCATGGAGGATCTCTCAAGAAGATTTCATGGAAGGCAGTAAACAGATAATAAATCGTTTAAAATTCCGCGCAAGTTACGGGGTATCGGGCAGTGAAGCCATTGATCCTTATAAATCATGGACTCTAATGTCAGCAGAAGAAAGAGGTTATATATTGAATGACATTCAGGTTCCTTGTTACCTACCCAAAATAATGGGTGATCCAAATCTTGGCTGGGAGCAAACAGCGCAACTGGATATTGGTTTTGATGCCGGATTCCTGAAAAACAGGATAAACGTCGTTATTGACTATTTTCATAAGGTAACCAGTGAGCTGTTTGTAAATGCACCTGTTGAATATACTACCGGATTCGGTTCTCAGCTTACCAATATTGGAAACCTGAAGAACGAAGGATTTGAACTTGCAGTGAATGCAAGGATCCTGGACGGAGATTTCAGTTGGAATATTGACGGAAACATCACCCACCAACGATCCAAAATCCTTGACCTTGGGCTGAAAACCGATGTCGAAACAGGATTTGAAGAGTATATTTCCGGAGGAACAAATCAATTCGGCTCGGTACAGGTCGTCAGGGTTGGAGAAGCTCTAGGCGCATACTATGGATATGAGACTGACGGATTCTGGAATGATACTACAGGTGCTCCAACTCAGTTTGGCATGACGGCAAAACCGGGTGACTTGAAGTTTGTCGATCAGGATAATGACGGAAATATATCTGATCTGGACAGGATCGTGTTGGGAAAACAGCAACCTACCTGGTATGGCGGACTGAACAGCATTTTTACCTGGAAAGGTATAGAACTGGCACTATTCTTCCAGTATGTAATTGATGTGGATGTTCTCAACGCAACCAGGCAAATGGTTACTAATCTTAATAATATGGAGAATAAACTTGCAGAGGTCGAGGGGAATACATGGACACCGGATAATCCTGACGCATTGTATCCGCGAATTGGATATACAACTCCCTATTCATTAGTGGATGTTTACCTTGAGGATGGCTCCTTCCTGCGATTGAGGGACCTGACACTGGCCTACACAGTTCCGGAAAAATACCTGGATAAGATTAATATATCCAATCTGAGAATTTATATAACAGGGTCAAACCTGTGGCTCCTGACAAACTATTCAGGCTATGATCCGGAAGTGAACATATATAGGGGATCCGACAGAGCAGACTATGGTGTTCTTGTTATGGATAACGGGAGTTATCCGCGGGCCCGTTCCCTGCTGTTAGGAATCAATTTCAGTTTTTAATTATTTGAAAGATCGAATCATGAAGGCTAAATATATAGTTCCGGGCATTATGTTCCTCCTAACTTCTCTCATTGCGTGTGAGGACTTTCTAACAGAAGATCCAAAAGAAATGGTTTCCGAAAAATCGCTATTCGAAAAGGAAGAGACGATTATACAAACCCTTTTAAGTTCCTACCATTCCTTACATGGTATTTACGGATGGCGGAATTTCTCGAAAATGTACGGAATAACCAGTGACGATGTAGAATTTGTTCATCAGTCCCATCCTGACAGACAGGAGATGAACAATTACACTTTCAACCCGAATTCCGGACCTTTAATCGAACCCTGGATGTTCTCATGGGAATCCCTCAGCCGAGCCAATCTGGTCCTTGACTATATTCCTGATTCTGCCACAACTCTGGTTAGCCAGCCATTCATTGACCGCATCAAGGCAGAAGCGAGATTCCTCAGGGGCTGGAATTATTTTAACTTGGTAAGAACGTTTAAGACTGTTCCTTTGATCACTGTATATAGGGATCTTCCCAGGGATCCTCCAAGAGCTGATGAGGCAGAATTATGGAAATTGATCATATCTGATTTCCAGGCCGGCGTTGAAAGTCGCTCTTACAATGGAAATGAAATATCCGTATTGCCTGGATGGAAAACCATAGCAGCTGATGAAAAAGGCAGGATAACTCGGGGAGCTGCCAAAGCTGCCCTTGGATGGGCATACATGACCAGGGCTTCTCTGGAAATTGCAAGTTCTACGGATATGGACAGTGCGCTATTCTGGTTCAATGAAGTCATTAATACAGAGGAATATGGATTATGGGAGTATTACTATGATGCATTCTATCCTCCAAATAAAAACCAGCTTGAAGATATCTTCTCATTCCAGCAGTTGGCCAGCAGCTCGCAATTCCCTTCTCGTCAACAGCGCGACCACAGTCCGAAAATATGTGATATAGTGGGCCGGGAGAATTGGGGATACGGAAACTTTCCTGTCACTGAAGCTCTTTACCAGGCGATGGAAGACGGTGATGAGCGGAAAGAAAGGATCCTGCGTGGAGATTTTTATGCAATGCACCATGCAGGGGACACCGGGTATTATGGGTGGGTTACTGACTCATCAAAAATGTATACAACGGATCCTCATCCCCGCTATCCCGAGGTTCCACTTGCATACACCCAGAAATGGTGTGATTATACTTCAACAGATGATGCAACAAGTGAATCCAATATGAATTTCCAGCTCATACGCTATTCCAATATACTTCTACTCCATTCTGAAGCAACAAATAAGCTTTACGGATCAACACCAGATGCTTATACCGGGATCAATATGGTAAGAGAAAGGTCCGGTTTAGCCCCCTTATCAGGTCTTGATCAAATGGAACTGCGTGAAGCTATCAGGAATGAACGCTGGATAGAACTTCATGCAGAAGGAGTGCGATGGTTCGATCTTATGAGGTGGGGTATCAAGAAAGAAAAAGTCGAAGCTGCCAAACCTTATGTAACAGTGAATATGGATCTTTATGAATACTTTCCAATCCCACAACGCGAAGTAGATGCCAACCCAAATCTGAACAATCCCAACTGGTAGTTAAAAAACTAAACAAAAAAATGGATGGAAGATTATAATGAAATTCATCTTCACGGATCACTTGGAGGGAAGTCTCCAAGGCAGTATGCAAGGAACAATCAACCAGGATCTTATAACAACAATTAGAAGAACTGTCTAAAACTTCACTGTTTGAAAAAGGGGAAGGCTTCATTTGCGGGGAAGGCTTCACCTTCACTCTCCAACGCAATATTGGAATGTATGACTATTCTCCGGCATTATTCAGGCAGACAGATAATCGGAGCGGCAAAAAAATATCTTCATCAGTTTTTTGCCCAATATGTATTAGTTCAAATTATCCTCGATGCTCCGGTTTTGAAGAAGTGCTATCATATTCTCAGCGGCCTTTTTCTGCAGCTCTTCGAGGGAATTCTCCGAATACCATGCATAGTGACCGGTGGCGATGATCCGCTCATGTCCAAGGATCCTGTCATCGATCTCGCCTGGTAATTCCGAATCGAACACATCCAGTCCTGCACCGGGAATCAGATCCTTTTCGAGGGCCTCCAGGAGGGCTTCGGATTCGATCACCGGTCCACGGGCGGTATTCACCACATAAGGTTTCTGGTCCATGATACCAAAAGCCCGGCGGTCCAAAAGGTTCCTGGTTTCGGAAGTCAGGTTGCAGTGAATGCTGATCACATGACTCTGCCGGAGCAGATTGTCCAGGGTAGTTTTCTCCACTCCAAGGTCCGTAAAACGTGAGTCCGGGATATAGGGATCTGAAGCTAAAACCTTTTGGAAGAGTCCCACAGCCTTTCCGGCCAGGGTTCCCCCGATCCGTCCCAGACCGATAATACCCAGGGTTTTTCGGTGCAGCTCAAAGATCCTTGGAAAAGGCGCTTTCCCAAAGTTTTCCCTTAATCCGGCAGTTCCCGGGAAGAGCCCCCGAATAGAAGTGTAGATCAGGGAAAGGGCATGGTCGGATACCGAATGATTACCGTACCCTCCTACGTTGGCTACTTTTACCCCGGCCCTGGAAGCAGCCTCCAGGTAAATGTTTTCATATCCGGCTCCGTAGCGAATAATAACTTTTAACTGAGGGCACTTTGACAGGAAGGATTCATCCACCCGGGTCCAGCGTACAAACAATCCAACCGCATCAGATGCAAGTCTGAGTTTTTCCTGGTGGTCTGCACGCTCGCCCGAATAGAGGATGAGTTCATACCCGTAGCCTGAGAGCGCCTCGTTTTCTAATCGGTAGTGTTTATATCCACGATCCAGGACTACTATTTTAGGAGGTCTGGGTTTCAATGTGTTTCTGTTTCTTTTTGTGAAAAAGCAAGCCTAAAGATAATAAACTGCCCGTATTCAAACTTGGAGAATTATCGTGTCAAAAAACTGGAATCTCTGACAATTCTGAAAACCCATTACCTTTACCCTGGAAAAGGTTGATTTTGTGTGAGAAGATATAATTCCATAACCCCCATTTAAATTTGCTATATCTACCTGTGTGAGTTTAGTTCTCCCTATGCATCGGGACAGGATTATGAATTTACCCGGTACTCAACCGGATTGATGGGTATGAATTCAGGATCTTTAATTACGATATGGATGATCCTGCCTCCATTTGCAGGGATCAGATTGAATATACATTTATGAACAGGGATGGAACATTATGGGTTGGAGCAACCAACGGTTTAAGCCGCTATAGTTCGGTTGATGTAGAAGCAGATATTATACTGATCCACCTTAAAATTGTAATCATCGCCAATTAATTGCCCAGCCTTTCCACCAGTAAGGATCATCCCTTTCACTGGGACTTTTAACAAATGGGTGGATGTCACCCGTAGTCTCAAAGGTCTGCCAGGTGTTTAGATGGGCAACGGCTTTCCATGAAGCATCGTCATATGTAGCCTCCGCAATTTTTTTCTTCTCGACATACTCCGGGAAGTAATTGATGGTCCAGTCTGCAGTTATATTGACCACTACCCCCGGGGGAATGGTCTGTTCCGGATTTGAAGGAGAATACAGCAAGTATAAGGATTAGGGAAACAATAGTTAAGGTGCGATGCGTTTTGTTGCTTCAGCATATAGAAAAAAAGGATACCGAAATACTAGTGAGACAAGATTTGTACATATCCATCAGGCGGGGCGGCAGCCCCCCGGACCACCTGCCGCCCCGCCTGCCCCGCGGAGCAGGGCGGAGAAAAGATTCGCGATCGAATAAACCCTCTCTCTGGTGCGAAGTACCAGGTGAAAGAAATAAAGGCTTACCGCCATAAGCATCAATACCGGCCCAATCCACTAAGATTGATGGTTTTGACAGTATCGGGCAGAAATAGCGAAAAATCAGCATGGGTACTCATATTCTCTCTCAAAGTAAGTTCGAACTTCGTTCAGTAGTTCCCGACAAAAGAGAAAAAGGCCATACTACTTCGTAGCATGTTTTCGCCTTTCTTCAGCCTCCCTGAATCAAGCTTCGGTCGGCTGCAGAAAAGCAAAAACCACCATACCTGGCGGCATGGTGGCCTTTTTCTCTTTTGTCGGGGTAGCGGGATTTGAACCCACGACCTCTTCGTCCCGAACGAAGCGCGCTACCGGGCTGCGCTATACCCCGGAGTGGAAGGCAAAAGTACCAAAACTTTACGAACTTTTAAAGTGCCGGGTGCACTCTTCCAGCAACTTTTCGGCATTGACGGGGACCACGCCTGCCTTTTCGCACACCTGTCCCCCCGCCAGGTTGGAGATCACGGCGGTCTGCGCGGGATCCAGTCCGGCCAGCAGGCAGAGCGAGGCCACGCTGATCACCGTATCGCCGGCGCCGGAAACATCCGCGATCTCGCGGCCGATGGCAGGGATATGGGTCCATTGCCCGTCCCGCGTCACAATGATCCCCTGTTCGCTGAGGGTCACCAGGAGGATATCGATCTCCTGTTTCTGCTGGTGAAGGATCATGGCCCCGGCAATCTCCTCCACCTCGCTTTTCCGGAATTCGAGATGCAGACCCTTCATGAGCTCCTTGTAGTTGGGCTTGAGCATTTTGATTTTCCTGTACAGCTGGAAGCTCCTGAACTTGGGATCCACCAGCACGGGGACCGTCACCTGTTCAGCCAGGCGGATCACGCGGGAGATCACTCCGGGTGCAAGCACGCCTTTGTCGTAATCCTGCAGGATGATGGCATCGATGCCGCCGCTTTCGAGAAGGCTGCTGATCAGCTCCATGAACTGGTCCTGGATCCTGGAAGAGAGGAAGCTGTCCATTTCCTCATCCACCCTCAGCAGGTGCTGGCTTCCGCTGATGATCCTGGTCTTCTGCGTGGTGACGCGGTGCTCATCCACGATCAGCCCGATATCGGAGAGGTTCTGTTCCTCCATCAGTTCCAGGAACAATCTGCCGCGTTCATCATCGCCGATGACCGAACAGAGAATGGGCACCGCCCCCATGGCCTTCACGTTCAGCGCCACATTGGCCGCACCTCCCAGCCGGTTTTCATCCACCACCCCGGAAACAATGGGAACGGGCGCCTCCGGCGAAACCCTTCCCACCTTCCCCCACAGGTAGGTATCGATCATCACATCCCCGATCACAAGCACCCGCTGATCGGAAAACCGGCCGAAGAGTGACTGAAAATCCGTTGTCTCAAACATGTTTGTGAAAAAGTATGGCAAACGTACAGATAGTTTTGATTGAAAACAATACCCGGGATTTATCATTTCAAACGGGATCCACGTCCACGGAGACGCGGACGGACCTGTACACCTGGTTGGCGGCCAGTTCACCGAGCACTTCCCGGATAAGGGTCCTGGCCTTTTCATGGGAGGCCTCCCTTTCGATCTTCAGCAGGATCTGCTTGACATACATGTTGTATACTTTTCTCACCGGCGGATACTGGGGACCGAACACCCTGTGGGAAAAATATTTCCTGAGCTCCCTGCCCGCCACATCCGCCGTACCGTCCAGGATGGAGGGGACCCGGTGGCGGAATGAGATGCGGATCAGCCTGGTGAAGGGCGGGTATCCGAAATGCTGTCTTTCCTCCATCTGCTCCCTGTAGAGGCTTTCGTAATCATCCTTCAGCAAATGCCTGATCACCGGATGTTCCGGATCGAGTGTTTGGATCACCACTTTCCCCCGTTTTTTCCTTCTTCCCGCCCTTCCGCTCACCTGTGACATCAGCTGGTAGCTTCTTTCGAACGCCCTGAAATCCGGGAAGTGCAGCATGCTGTCCGCATCCAGCACGCCCACCAGGCTCACATTCCCGAAATCGAGCCCTTTGGAGACCATCTGGGTCCCGATGAGCAGATCCACCTTCCCCTGTTCGATGCTGCGGATCACCTTCTCATACCCCTTTCCCGAACGGATCGCGTCGGTGTCCAGCCTGGCTACCCGGATCCCCTCGAAGACAACGGAGATCTCATCCTCGATCTTCTCGGTCCCGAAACCCTTCATGGACATGTTCGTGCCTCCGCAGGAAGGGCACCGGGCGGGCATGGGCTCCCGGTGTCCGCAGTAATGGCATTCCAGTTTCCCGCTCTGCCGGTGAAAGGTGAGGCTCACGTCGCACCGTCCGCATTTCGGGATATGCCCGCAATCCCTGCAGAAAATGTAATTGGAATACCCCCTCCGGTTCTGGAAAAGGATTACCTGCTCACGGTTCTCCAGGGCCTCGGTGATCCCCTCCATGAGCTTCGGCGTGAAATGGGACACCATCTGTTTCCGTTTCACGGCCTCCCTGACGCTGGCCACGACGATCTCCGGTTTCTCCACCTCCCCGAACCTGGAGGGGATGGCAGCATATCCGTATTTGCCGCTCCTGGCATTGAAGAGCGATTCGAAGGATGGGGTGGCGGTTCCCAGCAACACGCGGGCATCGTGGTACAGGGCAAGGAGCTGTGCAGAATCCCTGGCATGGTACCTGGGGGCCGGGTCCTGCTGCTTGAAGGTGATCTCATGCTCCTCATCGATGATGACCAGTCCCAGCTCTCTGAAAGGCAGGAAGATGGCACTGCGGACACCGATCACCAGCCGGTAGGGTTCTTCATCGGTGAGGCCCAGCAGGTTCCGGTACACATGCACCCTGTCCGAGTCGCTGTAACGGGAATGATATACCCCCACCCGGTGTCCGAAGACCTGCTTCAGCCGGCCGATGATCTGCGCGGTCAGCGCAATCTCCGGAAGCAGGTAGAGGACCTGCCTTTCTTGCCTGATCATCTCACCGATCAGGTGGATGTACAGTTCTGTTTTCCCGCTGGAGGTGACCCCGTGCAGCAGGACCGCCTGGTGCTCCCTGAACTGGATCCTGACCTTATCCAGGGCGGCGGACTGGTCGAGGTTCAGCTGGAAGGGTTCCCGGCACCGGTCACCGCCGGCAGCATCCTCTTTTTTCATTTCTTCCCTGTCCGCCTGTCCCATGACCCCTTTATTCAGCAATGTCCGCAGTGCTCCCGCTGCTCCCGGAACGGACGTGAGCCGGCTTTTCGGCACCCCGGGGTACGGATCCGTCTTCTTTGCCGCCCTGGTGTCCCATCCTGAAAGCTCCAGGTATTTCTCCACTACCTCCTTCTGCCTGGGGGCCCCGGATAGCCGGTCCAGCAAACGGTGCAGGGAGGATTCCGTGCGGTATTCATCCGAAAGGGTGATGTAGCTCACCGTCTTGGGAGTGATCGTGGTCCGTACAAATTCATTGATCTCTACGGCCCCTTTTTCCACAAGCAGTTTCAGGATCGCCGCCGGATCTTTACCCACCCCGGCCGCTTCCAGGTCCCCCAAAGTGATCTCCCCTTCGTCCTTCACCACTTCATACAGCAGCATTTCCCGGCTGTCCAGCCTGCCCGCCCGGTCAAAGGAGGGATTGATCCTCACCCTGGATTCACTGTCGGGGCGGAGTCCCGATGGCAGCGCCGCACGCATCACCTCGCCCGGGGTACACATGTAATAGGAGGCCATCCACTCCCACAGTTTGATCTGATGGGGGGTGACCATGGGCCGGTTGTCCAGCAATTCCAGAATGGGTCTGGCAGTAAATCCGTCGGGGGGAGCGTCATCCAGGGAATGGACAACGGCGGTGTAAATGCGTTTTTTTCCGAAACCCACCAGCACCCGGCTGCCGGCTGATATGGTATCCACGAGCCCGGCGGGCACACTGTAGGTGTATGTACCTTCCACTGCCAGGGGCAGGATCACCCGGGCATACAGTGCGGACTTCTCCATGGATGGTTATTCCTTTAGACAGACAGGATCTCCACCATCTGCATCTCTTCCGGGTCCACCTTCTTCTTCAGCTTGATCACTTTCCGGAAGGGGACCAGGTCCAGTTCCGAGTTATGGAACCCCACCATCACACTCTTCTGGTCATCCATCAGGGCTTCTACAGCGGCATATCCCAGTTTGCTGGCACTCACCCTGTCGTATGCCGACGGGGTTCCGCCGCGCTGGATATGACCAAGGACGGAGACCCGTACATCGTAATTCAGAAAATCTTCCTTCACGCTCTCTGCAATGGCAAAGGCACCGCCCGACTCATCCCCTTCGGCAACGATGATGATGTTGCTGGATTTTTTCCTTTTGAATCCCTTCTCCAGGTAATCTTTCAAATTCCTCACCTGGTCATGCACCTCCGGGATCAGGATGGCTTCCGCGCCACAGGCGATTCCGCTTTTCAGGGCGATAAATCCGGCATCCCTTCCCATCACCTCGATGAAAAAGAGCCTGTTGTGGCTTCCCGCCGTATCCCTGATCTTATCCACCGCCTCCACCACCGTATTGAGGGCAGTGTCATACCCGATGGTATAGTCGGTCCCGTATATATCGTTATCAATGGTACCGGGGATCCCGACGAAAGGAATGTCATAATATTCATCACAGAACACCCTTGCTCCCGTAAGGGTCCCGTCCCCACCGATCACCACCACCGCATCAATGCCTGCCTCCTTCAGGCTCTCATAGGCCTGCCTGCGTCCCTCGGGCTCCATGAATTCCTTGCTGCGGGAAGTTTTGAGGATGGTCCCCCCCCTGGCCAGGATATCACTGACGCTGTGGGCTTTCATGTTGATGAAGTGCTTGTTGATCATGCCGTGGTACCCGTGCCTGATGCCGGTGACCTCGAGTCCGTAATAAATGGCGGTTCGGGTAACTCCCCGGATGGCTGCATTCATTCCCGGGGCATCCCCTCCGGATGTGAGTACGCCGATCCGTTTTATTTTTGCCATAGTGCGCTTGTTATTTGATGCACGAAATTAATCAAAATTGGTTGAATTGGATGAGGATATCTTTCTGAGGTGTCCGGCCACCGATTCAAGCTGCTCCCTGGAGGTGGATGTGGCACCGCTCACACCGATGGAGCCGCTGCCCCCGGTCCATGAAGGATCGATCTCCGCCACACCGGAGATCCACCGGGTATTCGGGTTGACCGACCGGCAGAACTGATAGAGCATCTTGCCGTTGGAGGAGTTCTTCCCGCTCACAAACACGATCAGGTCATGTTTCTTAGCAAATGCCGCCAGGGCCGGTTTCCTTTTTTTCATCTGGCCGCAGACGGTGCAGGAGGAGCGGAGAAGGGGCTCTTTCAGGTGTGCCTGCAGCTTTTCTTCCACCTCCCTGAACTGGTCCGGGTCCATGGTGGTCTGCGAAAAAAGGAGCACCTTTTTTCCCGGGTCCACCTTTGTCACCTCGTCCGCAGAGCCGATCACCACCGCATCCCCGTTCACCTGTCCCAGATGCCCCACGGTTTCCGGGTGTCCTTCCTTTCCGAAGATGACCAGTTGCTCACGGTCGTGATCCATCGTTTCGTACGCCCTTCGGATCTTTTTCTGCAGGCGGGTGACGATGGGACAGGTGCCGTCAATAACCCGGATCTGAAGCGCTTCCGCCAGCGCGTAAGTGGAAGGAGGTTCCCCGTGCGCCCGGATCAGGATCCTTTCGGGTTTCAGGGTGGCCAGCTCACCGTGCCGCACCGTCCGCATCCCCAGGGCCTGAAGCCGGTTCATCTCTTCCCGGTTGTGGATCATCTCCCCCAGGGTAAAGACCTTTTCACCATTTTGAAGCATGGATTCGGCCATGCCGATGGCCTTTTCCACCCCGGAACAGAATCCTGCTGCGGGATCGATCTCAATGTGCACCATCCATCGGGGAGATTGTCCGGTTAAATACCTCCCTGAACCAGTCCATCTGCTGGTCCACGGTCATATGGCTGTTGTCGAGGACCAGGGCATCGGGTGACTGCTTCAGGGGACTTTCCTTCCTGGTGGAATCGATATGGTCCCTTTTTTCCAGGTTTTGCCTGACCTGTTCCAGTTCGGCGGGCATCCCTTTTTCCAGCAATTCTTTGTACCTTCTCATGGCCCTTACCCCGGGTGAGGCGGTCAGGAAGATCTTCAGTTCGGCCTCCGGGAAGACCGCCGTACCGATATCCCTTCCGTCCATCACCACCCCTTTTGAGACGCCGAGTCTCCGCTGGTACTCCACCATCCTGCGCCTGACCTGTGCCAGTGTGGAGATGTAGCTCACATGTTCCGATACATCCATGCTCCGGATCCGGTCCTCCACCATGCGGCCGTTCAGGTAGATCTCGGTCCGTTCCAGCTCCGTGTTGTGCTTCAGGTCCAGGGTGATCCCCTCCAGAATTCTTTCCACTTCCCCTTCGAGCGGTGCATCGGTCTGATCGAACAGTCCCGCTTCCATGCAGGCAAGCGTCACCGCCCGGTACATGGCCCCCGTATCAATGTAGGCATATCCCACCTCCGCGGCGATCCTTTTCGCAAAGGTGCTTTTCCCGCAGGAAGAATGGCCGTCCAGCGCAATGATGATCTGAGGTTGTTTCATATCCGGAAAAATGGATCCAACGCCAAAGATAGTGTTTTGCCCTCAGGGAGGGGAAGGGTCAGGGCCGCTTTCTGTAAAATTCGGACAGGTTGGTGGTCAGGGAGAAGTGGTTGGTCCCCCCGGCCAGGTGATAGGAAGCCCGTCCGAATGCCACTTGGAACTTGGAGATCCTGAAGCCGAAACCCCATGAGAATCCCACCATTCCCGGACGCGCGTTCACCTTCATTTCCTTTCTCCGCTTGTAGTTGTAACCCAGATCAATGTGGAAATTCTTTCCCAGCAGGAACTCGGTGCCCAGGACCACATGCCGCATGAGTTTGTCCCCGAACACATCGAACCTGCTCCTTTCCACAGCGCCGTTCAGGGTGGTGACGGCTTCCTCCCCCGGCAGATCGTAGGTCAGGTCCCACCGCTCCAGGTGCTGCAGGGTCACCGAGAACCTGAAAGGTGCATGCTCCAGTCCCTGCGTGATCCCCGCCTGGATCTCGAAAGGCAGCTTCTCCCGGTGACCGGTGTAGGAGGTCACCTGGAATCCCACATTCTTTGCCACCAGTCCCACCGTCGTATAGGTACCCGGATTGTGGTAAACAAGCCCGGCATCCAGTGCGATCCCGAATGAATTGTACTGCTCGAAGGAGGAAAAGATGGGCTTCAGGTTGATGCCGGCCGTAAGGAAGCTATCGATCAGCGGCCTGGAATAAAACAGGTTCAGGGCATACTCCGCTGCCCGGAAGGTCCCCTGGATTTCGCCCAGTTCATCGGTGCGGTCGAAGGTGCCGTAATTCACATAGTGCATTCCTGCAGCAAAATTACCGATCCCCTCCCTGGAATAGCCGTAGGAAGCATACCCGTAATTCACCCCGGCAAAATAGTCCACATAATTCAGGCTCAGATGGTGATGCATTTCGGGATTCAACAATGCCGGGTTATGGAAGACCAGGTTGATGTCGTCATCAAGGATGGAGACCACCTCCCCCCCAAGGGCGGCCACCCGTGCCGATGTGGTGAGGCCCAGGAAACTGTAGGTGCTTTCGCCGCCTTTCTGGGCCATCGCCGGAAGGTGCAGCGTCATGATCCCCGCAGCCAGCACGATCAGTGTGAGCGCCCGTGTTTTCATTGCCATGCCCTTTTTAAACGCGCGATGCCCCATGGATATTATGGTTGAATAATCTTTAAGATCTCCCCGGGGGCGGTATCCACCCACCGCCTGAACTGTTCGTTGTTCCCCGTTTTCATCATTTTTTCCGTCCCCGGAACAAGTTCCGTTGCCGCATGTCCGAATCCGCTGGCCTGGATATCCCTGCTGTTGCACAGCTGCTCGAAATGGTTCCGGGCCGGGACCACCACCAGGGGGATGCCCAGATAAGCTGCCTCGGCCACGGTATCAAATCCCGAGGTGGTGATCATCCCCCTGCAGAGAGCCATTTTCTGCCGGAACTTATCAGCATCCGGAAGATGGACCTCCAAACCCGGCGGCAGCACTGTCTCCGGGATGCAGTTGCAGAAGATATCCGCCCTGAAATCCGGATCGGCACGCGCCATCCGGATCAGATCGTAAAGATAACCTTCCTTCAGGAGATAAACCAGGTATCTTTCCCCCGGGGTATGCCTGATCTCCCGGAATCCCTTCCGGATCAGAGGGGGGATGACCCGGATCCTTTCGTTTCCCTTTTCCTCCCTGAAGGAGAGCGCCAGCACCCGGTCGCATGACCGGATCATCAGTCCGGAAAGATATTTCAGCAGCAGCCTGTGAAGCGGGGATCCGCCCCGGCACCGGTAGCCGTCCAGGTGGAGGTAGAAATGGTGACCGATCCCGATCCGCATGATCCCCTGTCCGGTCTTCCTGAGCGCCAGGGCCCCCAACGGGTCATAAAAGTTGAATACAACGTCGGGACGGACCTCGCGGATCCTTTTGCGGATGCGCCGGACCTCCCTCAGGTAGGATGCCGAACGCAGCAGGTTGTAAAGAATGGTTTTGCCCACCAGGATCCCCTTGCGGTTATGGGAACGGAGCAGAAAGGGGCTCGTCATGCAGTCCAGGCGGCTACCGAAACATGCTGTGAAATAGTGCGGGAGCGGAGCGTCGGGAGTGCAGCCGGCAAATACCGCTTCCACGATGTGACCGGCCTCTTCCAGGACTTCCTTCAGGGCCATCGACTGCGACATGTGGCCCCTTCCCTCTCCCTGCACGATGAAAACGCATCGGGCCATGGCGGTCATGCGTAGGGTGGGTGCTTGAAAGCATCCTTTGCAGCTGCCTTCCTGAGCCTGATCTCGCTGATCTGGGTCATAAACAATCCCGCGATGACCACCAGGATCCCCAGGACCTTCAGAAGCGGCATCGGTTCTTTCAGCAGCAGGAACGAGACGATGGCAGCCACCACGGGGACCAGGTTTGCGAAGATGTTGGCCCTGGCCGCACCCAGCTCCCGGATCGCGATGGTGAAAAGGATAAAGCAAATCCCGGATCCCATCACGCCCAAATACAGCATGGAAAGCAGGCTGGCGGTGGAGACGGATCCATCCCGGAGGTGCGGGAGCTCGAACAGCAGGAACAGGGGAAGGAACATGAGCAGACCGCACAGGCTCTGGTAGGCTGTGATGGTGATCGGGTTGTAATGATCGATCAGCTTCTTCACCACCAGGGTGTACCCCACCGCGGCGGCGACGGCCAGGAACATAAGCAGGATCCCTGCCGGGTCCGCAGAAAAGCCCTCGCTCCTGGTGAGCACGACCATCAGCACGCCGGCAAAAGATACCACCAGTCCGATCTGGTTCAAAATGGTCAGCCTCTCCCTGAAGAAAAACCAGGCCGCAAAGGGGACGATCAGGGGAATGGTGGAAATGATCACGGCACCCACGGTGGGGGTCACCCTGGTCATTCCGTTCACCTCCCCGAGGAAATAGAGGAAAGGCTCAAACAGGGAGAGCAGCAGCAACCATTTCCAGTGCTCTTTCCTGATCTTTCTCAGCCTGTTGAAAAGAAGGGCAAAACCGAACAGGAAGAAGATGGAAATGAAGAGCCTGAGGAAGATGATGCTGGTGGGCCTGAAGGATTCGTTGGCATATTTGTACAGCACAAAGGTCACTCCCCAGAACATCATCGCCAGGATGACACTCACATATGCACCTGTCCTCCCGGAACCCATCAGGCTGCTTTAAGCCGCTTCAGGTTGGCTTTCTCCAGCTTTTCCCTGGCATATTTGATCCCGATGGTGATTTCGCCCGCATCCTGTTTGGATGGCAGCTCGAACATGGCATCGATCATGATGGCCTCGCAGATGGAGCGGAGTCCCCTTGCCCCGAGCTTGAACTCAATGGCCTTCCGGACGATGTAATCGAGCACCTTTTCATCCCAGCTGAGCTTGATCCCGTCCATTTCAAACAGTTTTTCATACTGCTTGATGATGGCATTTTTCGGCTCGGTGAGGATTCTGCGCAACGCCTTCTCATCCAGCGGATGGAGGTAGGTCAGCACCGGCAGCCGGCCGATGATCTCCGGGATCATCCCGAAGGCTTTCAGATCCTGGGGTGCCACGTACTGCAGCAGGTTGTGCTTATCGATCCGTTCGGTGTCCCTGGCTGCATTGTACCCCACCACCTGGGTGTTCAGGCGGTTGGCGATCTTCTTCTCGATCCCGTCGAATGCCCCACCGCAGATGAAAAGGATGTTCTTGGTATTGACCGGGATCATCTTCTGGTCCGGGTGTTTCCTCCCGCCCTGCGGGGGAACGTTCACAATGGAGCCTTCCAGCAGTTTCAGCAGGCCCTGCTGCACGCCTTCCCCGGACACGTCCCTGGTGATGGAGGGATTGTCGCCCTTGCGTGCGATCTTGTCAATCTCATCAATGAAAACGATCCCCTTCTCGGCCGCCTCCACATTGTAATCGGCCACCTGCAGCAAACGGGTGAGCACGCTTTCGATATCCTCACCCACGTACCCTGCTTCGGTGAGGACGGTGGCATCCACGATGGTAAAGGGGACGTGTAGCAGCCTCGCAATGGTCCGGGCCAGCAGCGTCTTTCCCGTGCCGGTCTCGCCCACCAGGATGATATTGGATTTTTCGATCTCCACCTCTTCCTTGCTCTCCTGCTGCATCAGCCGTTTGTAGTGGTTGTACACCGCCACCGAAATGTATTTCTTGGCCTCCTCCTGGCCGATCACATACAGGTCGAGGAAATTCTTGATTTCCGATGGCTTCAACAGCTTGATCTGACCCATGTCAAATTCACCGTGAACCCCAAGTTCTTCCTGTACAATGCTGTAAGCCTGTTCAATGCAGCGATCACAAATATGACCCGAGATCCCTGCGATCAGGAGGTTGGTGTCCTTCTTTTCTCTGCCGCAAAATGAGCAACGGTCCATGATTATTTCTTTTCTTTGGTTCTGAACAGCACATCATCGATCATGCCGTAATCCTTCGCCTCTTCGGCCGACATCCAGAAATCCCTGTCCCCGTCCTTCTCCACCTGGTTGATCGATTTGCCGGTATGTTCCGCAATAATGGTATAGAGTTCCTTCTTCATCTTGAGGATCTCCCGGGCGGTGATCTCAATGTCGGAAGCCTGGCCCTGTGCTCCGCCCATGGGCTGGTGGATCATCACCCTGCTGTGCTTCAGCGCCGATCGTTTCCCGGGGGTCCCAGCAGCCAGGAGCACGGCACCCATGGAAGCCGCCATTCCCGTACAGATGGTGGCCACATCACAGGAGGTGTACTGCATGGTGTCATAGATCCCGAGTCCCGCGTGGACTGCTCCTCCCGGAGTATTGAAATAGACCTGGATATCCTTCGTCGGGTCGGCCGAATCCAGGTACAGCAGCTGTGCCTGGATGATGTTGGCCACATAATCATCAATGGGTGCCCCCAGGAAAATGATGCGGTCCATCATCAGCCTGGAAAACACGTCCATGGACGCCACATTGAGCTGGCGCTCCTCGATGATGGTAGGGGATATATAACTGTTATATTGTGAGGTAACCCGGTCAAAGGTGATGCTGCTGATACCCATGTGCCGGGTGGCATACTTTCTGAAATCATCCTGCTGGTTCATCTTTCTTGTTTTTACTGTTTTTCATACAATTTACGGAACTTATCCAGACTTATTTCCTTTTCGTCAAGTTTTGCGGTGGATTTGACCAGTCCCATCAGCTTCTCTTCCGCCCGCTGTTCGTATATCCTTCCCGACTCCTCGGATTTTTCGAGCATCTGCCTGGCATAATTCTCCAGGTAATCGTCGGGCACATTGGAAATCCCGTACTGCATATACTGGTTGAGGGCGATCTTCTTGGCAGTCTGAAGGGCTTCTTCTTCAGTTACTTTGATTTCGTACTTCCTGAGGAGGTGCTCTTTGATCAGCTGCCAGCGAAATTCATCCTCGTACTTGTTGAAATCCTCGTTGATCTTTTCTTCTGTCAGGTTTTCATTTGTCTCCACCATCCATCGTTTCAGGAACTCCCCGGGCAGCTGTATTTTTGCCTTTTTGATCAGGTATTCGCGGGCATCCAGGGTGAAGCGGTATTCGCTTTCCCCCCCGTAATTCCTCTCCATTTCCTCTTTGATCCGCCGGATGAATTCCTCTTCCGTGGTGACCGTACCTTCTCCGTATAGCTTGTCATAAAGCGCCTGGTCCGCTTTTGCAGGTTCGTACTTCAGCACCTCCCCGATCACACATTTGAAGGTACCGTCAAGCGCCGGGACCAGTGATCTGTCAATTTTCAGCAGGGAAGCCAGCTCGGCATCGCTTGGGAACGCCTTTTTCACATCGAAGACCACCTCATCACCGCTCCCGGTCCCGCTGAACAACAGCCGCTCTCCCTCATCCTTGATCATCTCCAGTGAAAGCGACACATTCTCGGCCCTGATCCCATTCTCCGCTTCATTGCCATGACTGTCCACCTGCACAAGGGTCCCCTTGATCAGTTCATCCTTACCTGCTTTTCCCACCGGTTTGAACTCCCCGTAATTCTGCAGGAGGGATGCTTTGTATTCCTCCACCTGCTTTTTGTCCAGCTTGATGTGATAATAGGGGATCTTGTCCTTCCCTGTGATTTCCAGCTGGATCTCAGGGGCCAGTCCCAGGTCGAATGCAAATTCAAACTCCTCGTCACGCTGGAAATCGGCTTTGTTTCCCCGGTCCCTGCTTGGCAGGGGTTCTCCCAGGATCCTGATCTCGTTCTCCTTCAGGTAATGAAACAGGGATTCCGACACCAGTTTGTTGACCTCATCCACCAGGATCGGCGTGTAATACAGCTTCCTGATGAGGCCCATGGGGACCTTCCCGGGCCTGAATCCATCCACCCTGGCTTTTTTTCTGGTATCTCTCAGTACCTCGTTTACCTTCTCCTCGTAGTCCTTTTTTTCAACCTTCACATGGAGGACCGTATTCAGTGCATCAATATTTTCCCTGGTAATGTTCATACGCCCGAAATAAATTTACAAATTTTCAGGTGCGGATGAAGGGACTCGAACCCCCAATCCCGAAGGAACCAGATCCTAAGTCTGGCGCGTCTACCAGTTCCGCCACATCCGCTCAAAATATCCCGCAAATTTAACGCAATTTTTTGGATTATCGAAGCTCGAAGTTCTTGCCCAGATAGACGTTCCTGACATGCTCGTCTTCCGCAAGCTGTGTGGACGTGCCGGCTTTCAGGATCGATCCCTCGTACATGAGGTAGGCCCTGTCGGTGATCGCGAGTGTTTCGTGCACGTTGTGGTCGGTGATCAGGATCCCGATATTCTTCTCCCTGAGCCTGGAGACGATGCTCTGGATATCCTCCACGGCGATGGGGTCCACTCCCGCAAAGGGTTCATCGAGGAGGATGAAATGGGGACTGAGTGCAAGGGCCCTGGCGATCTCCGTCCGCCGCCGCTCACCTCCCGACAGCTGGATCCCGAGGCTTTTCCTGATCTTCATCAGGCCGAACTCTTCCAGCAGGGATTCCACCCGTTCGCGCTGCTCTTCACGTGAGAAGTCAGACATTTCAAGTACCGCACGGATATTGTCCTCCACACTCAGTTTCCGGAACACCGATGCTTCCTGGGCCAGGTAGCCGATTCCCATTCTCGCCCGCCTGTATACGGGCTCCTTGGTGATGTCCCGGTCATCCAGCATGATGTCCCCTTCCAGGGGGGTGATCAGCCCCACGATCATGTAAAACGTGGTGGTCTTTCCCGCACCGTTCGGACCCAGCAATCCCACGATCTCTCCCTGTTCCACGCTAATGGACACCTGGTCCACCACCCTGCGGTTCTTGTACTTCTTTACCAGTTGATGCGTGTGCAGTTTCATGGTTGCTCTTTTTACGTCAGGATGCCTCCTTTTGTTCCTCTTCCTGCCTGCGGATGATGCGCTTGCTGATGGAAATACCCACCTCGTAGAGGACCAGCAGGGGCAGCGCCACCAGGATCTGGCTGAATATATCGGGCGGGGTGATGATCGCCGAAAGGGTAACGATGATGATGATGGCATGCCTCCTGTATTTTTTCAGGAAGGCAGGGGTGACAAGCCCCACCCTGGACAGGAAATAGACCAGGATGGGGAGCTGGAAGACAACTCCGGCCGCAAGCACCACCGAGGTGATGGTCTGAACATAGGACCTGAGGGTCGGGGCGCTGATCACGCTTTCACTGACCCTGTAATTCCCGAGAAAATTGACCGACAGGGGGGCAATGATGTAGTACCCGAATGCCACCCCGAGCATAAAAAGCAGGGATGTATAGAACACGGCCCCCCTGGCCGTACGTTTTTCCTTGTCGTACAGCGCAGGGACAACGAACCGCCAGAATTCCCAGAAGACATAGGGGAATGCGACCACAAACCCGGCAACCAGGGAGACGATGATGTGCATGTTGAACTGCTCGGCCATTTTCACAGTTTGCAGCGACAGGGGCTCCGAGTTGATGCACAGTCTTTTCAGGTCCAGCAGATCTCCCAGCCGGCAGAGGGAGCGGTTGGTGAAAAATTCAGGTTCTTTGGGCGCCAGCATGATCTTATCGAAGATAATCCCCTTAAAAATAAATGCGAACACAGCCAGCGCAACGATGGCGGCAAGGGCGCGAAGCAGGTGCCAGCGCATCACCTCAAGATGCTCAAGGAAAGTCATTTCCGAGTCATTTTTAGTCCTGGCCATCGCTGTTCTGAGTCGGGGATCTGCAAAGTAACAAAAAAAAACCGTGTGGCTTGAATCGGTATTTAAATTATACTATCTTTAGTTTCCTTGAGTTCTCTCAGAAGGCAGGAATTATGGAGAAGTTACGGGGGATACTGCACGAAAACCTCAAGAAATATTTCGGATTCGACAGTTTTAAGGGGAACCAGGAGGATATCATCCTCAATGTCCTTCAGGGGAATGATACATTCGTATTGATGCCCACCGGGGGAGGAAAATCACTCTGTTACCAGTTACCCGCATTGATCAAGGAAGGGACCGCTATTGTGATCTCTCCCCTGATCGCCCTGATGAAGAACCAGGTGGATGCCATGCGGAGCTTCAGCCTGGATGAGGGAGTGGCCCATTTTTTGAACTCGTCGCTGACGAAAAATGCCGTGGAAAAGGTGAAAAAGGATGTGCTCGACCAGCGCACCCGGCTCCTTTACGTGGCACCCGAGAGCCTGACCAAGGAAGACAACATCGAGTTTCTCAAGCAGGTGAAGATCTCTTTTTACGCCATTGATGAAGCCCACTGCATCTCCGAATGGGGGCATGACTTCAGGCCTGAATACAGGCGCATCAGGCCGATCATCAACCGGATCGGGACGGCGCCCATCATTGCCCTGACCGCAACGGCCACCCCCAAGGTGCAGAACGACATTCAGAAAAACCTGGAGATGATGGATGCGAATGTGTTCAAATCCTCTTTCCGGCGGCATAACCTCTATTATGAGGTGAGACCGAAGGTTCACGCGACCAAGGAGATCATCAAGTTCATCCATGCCAACAGGGGGAAATCAGGGATCATCTATTGCCTCTCCAGGAAAAAGGTGGAACAGCTGGCCGAAATGCTGAAGGTGAACAACATCAAGGCTTTGCCCTACCACGCCGGGATGGATGCGGCAACCCGCTCCAGCAACCAGGACCAGTTCCTCATGGAGGAGGTGGATGTGATCGTCGCCACCATTGCATTCGGCATGGGAATTGACAAACCAGATGTGCGTTTTGTGATCCATTATGACATCCCGAAAAGCCTGGAGGGCTACTACCAGGAAACCGGAAGGGCCGGCAGGGACGGAGGTGAAGGAAGATGCATCGCCTTCTACAGTTACAAAGACATCCAGAAACTGGAAAAATTCATGCAGGGCAAACCCCTGGCCGAACAGGAGATCGGGAAACAGTTGCTGCTGGAAACAGTGGCTTATGCAGAATCGGCTGTGTGCCGCCCCAAGCTGTTGCTCAACTACTTCGGCGAATACATGGAGGGAGGTTGCGACAACTGCGACAATTGTTTACATCCCAAAGAAAAATTTGAGGGCAAATCGTATCTAGTATTAAGTATAAAAACTATTTTAGGGGTCAAAGAAAAGTTCAAAGTAGAGCATATCGCGAACATTCTTTCCGGGAATGCAACAAGTGCTGTAAAGACCTACAAACACCATCATTCAGAGTACTTTGGAGCCGGAAAGGACCGGGATGTGAAATTCTGGAACGCGGTGCTCAGGCAGGCCCTTGTGGCAGGCTTGATTACCAAGGATATTGAGAATTACGGATTGTTGAAACTGACCCAGGCAGGTCATGACTTTTTAAAGGAGCCTTATTCGATTATGCTGACACAGGATCATGATTTTGATATCAATCCCGAAGAGGGAGTGACCACAGGAGGAGGGGGCACAGGCGCCGTAGACGAAGAGTTGCTGCACGTGTTGAAAGATCTCCGGAAGAAGATGGCGAAAAAAATGAATTTGCCCCCGTTCGTCATTTTTCAGGATCCTTCGCTGGAGGACATGGCCATCCAGTATCCTGTGAAACTTGAAGAGCTGCAGAACATCGTGGGCGTGGGTGCGGGCAAGGCAAAAAAATACGGGGCCGAGTTTGTGGATCTCATCAGGGAATATGTGGATGAAAAGGACATCATCCGGCCCCAGGACATGGTGGTGAAATCGGTGGTCAATAAATCCGGTGTGAAGGTGTACATCATCCAGAGCATTGACCGCAAACTGCCGCTGGAGGACATTGCCTACGCCAAGAACCTGGAAATGATGGACCTGATCGATGAGATCGAGGCCATCGTCAGCTCCGGCACCAGGCTCAACATCGATTACTACATCAATGAGATCATGGATGAAGAGAAGCTGGAAGAGATCTTTGAATATTTCCGCAGTGCAGAGACCGAATCGGTGGATGCCGCACTGGCTGAACTGGGGGAAAATGAATTCAGTGAAGAAGAAGTTCGCCTGGTCCGGATAAAATTCTTCTCCGAGCTCGGCAACTGATATGAAGGAATTGCTTTCCATTGAGGGATTGTCCAAATCCTATAAGAACGTTCAGGCGATTAAAAATCTCAACCTGCTGATCTCCGAAGGCCAGGCGTTCGGGATCCTGGGACCAAACGGAAGCGGCAAGACGACCACACTTTCCATTATCACGGGGATCATCCGGCAGGACAGCGGCTCCTTCAGCTGGTTCGGGGAAGAACCCCTGCCCGGGCACCGGAAATCCATCGGATCACTGATCGAATCACCCCATTTTTACCCCTATCTGAACCTGGAGAAGAACCTCAGGATCATCTGTGACATCAAGGGCGCCTCCTACGAAGACATCCCCAGGGTCCTGGAGATCTCCAAACTCAAGGAACGAAGCAGGTCCAGGTTTTCCACGCTTTCGCTGGGAATGAAACAGCGACTGGGGATCGCAGCCGCCCTGCTGGCCGATCCCCAGGTGCTGGTGCTGGACGAACCTACGAACGGACTGGATCCGGAGGGGATCGCGGAGGTCAGGGAAATCGTGATCGAGCAGGTGGGCATGGGCAAGACACTGATCCTCGCTTCACACATCCTCAGCGAGGTGGAGAAGATCTGCAGCCATGTGGCCATCCTGAAGAAAGGGGAACTGCTGGCATGCGGACCGGTCCGGGAACTGCTTTCGGAGGAGGAGATCATCGAGGTTTCCTGCCGGGACAACCGGCTGCTGAAGGAAAAACTGCAACATTCGAAACTGGTCAGGGAAATTGAATCGGGGAACGGGGTGCTGGTGCTGACCCTGGAAGAGGGGATCGGTGCGGATGATATCAATGCCTTTGCGTTTTCCAACAACCTGGTGTTATCACATATGTTCAGCCGGAAACGGAGCCTGGAATCCCAGTTTCTGGAACTGGTCAAAGAAGAATCCTGACAGCCCATGCGGAAACTGCTGCATATCGAACAGATCAAATTGCTTAATTACAATCCTTTCCGGATCACAATCGCCCTGTATTTCGTGGCCTTTGCCCTGGGGATCCTGATATATCCTGCCATTGACAAGGAGATCCCGGTGATCTCGCTGAGCGATCTTTTCCGCTTCCCCGATGTATGGCTCTTCCTCGCATGGATCACCGAACCTTACAATGCGGTGCTGGCCCTGGTGGTCATCATGATCACCACCAAAGAGTTCAGCGACCACACCTTCAAGACCCAGGTGGTGTTCGGGCTCAGCAGGACGGACCTGCTCCTGCAGAAGCTGCTTGCCATCGCGCTTTTGTCCCTCTTCGCCACGCTGCTCGTGGGCCTGACCTCCATGGCGCTCGGGTTCATTTACAGTTACAAGCTGACATTGAAGATCGCCTTTGAGAATTCCTGGATCCTGGGAAGGTACCTGCTGGCATCGTTCTCCTACATGACCATCGGGCTGATGGTGGCACTGCTGATCAAAAACACCGCTTTGTCGCTGATCACATTCCTGGCGCTCAGGGTATTCGTGGATCCCGTGCTGTGGCTGCTCCTGAGGAATCACGAGATCAAATGGTACCTTCCTTTCCGCACCGTCACCCGGCTGACCCCGGTGCCCGACCTGATCGAGATCTTCCAGAGAAAGATGAACAACCCGGAGCCCGTGGATGAAGCCTCCCTGGAGATCCTTCCAAAAGGACTGCCCCCCTGGCTCACCATCCTGATGGTGCTGCTGTATGCCGGCCTGGTGACCTGGGCCTGCCACCGACTGCTTCAGCGGCGCAGGTTCACCTGACCCGACCGGGTGTCCATGGCATCCCGGAGCCCGTTGCCCACCATCGTAAATGCAAGCACCATCAGCATGATGGCGAACCCCGGCAGGAATGCGAGGAATCCCTTGTTCACGATGATGAATCCGTAGTGGTCCTTGATCATCCCGCCCCAGGAGGGGACCGGCGGCTGGACCCCGATGCCCAGAAAGCTCAGACCCGCCTCCATCAGGATGGCCGTGGCAAAATTGGCCGCAGAGATGATCACCACCGGAGCCATTGCATTGGGCAGGATGTGCCGGGCGATGATGGTGGCCGGCCTGGCGCCGATGGCCCGCGCCGCTTCCACGTATTCTTTCTCCCGGATACTGATTACCTGTCCCCGGACCACCCTGGCCACCTCCACCCACATGGTCAGTCCCACCGCCACGAAAACCTGCCAGTACCCTTTCCCCAGCACCAGGGTGATGGAGATGACCATCAGCAGGGTGGGGATGGACCAGACCACATTGACCAGCCACATGATCACCTGGTCCGTCACCCCCCTGAAATACCCCGCGATACCACCCAGTACCACACCCACCAGCAGGGAGATGAACACCGCGATGAAGCCTACGGAAAAACTGATCCTGGTCCCGATGATGATCCTGCTCAGCAGGTCCCTGCCGAAGCGGTCCGTACCCAGCCGGAAATGTTTTTTCACCAGGTGCTCCTCCAGCACGGTGCCGGTCAACTCATCACCGTTTCGGCGGATGACCTCACCCGATACCAGTTCCACATCCCAGACGCCGTCCCTGTAGCTGCATCCCTGCGGCCTGACGGGATAGACGATATCCGGGATCAGAAGCCTGGAGATGAACTCATCTTCCCGGTGCCTGCTGAACTCCCTGTAAACCAGATACGGCTGTTCCACCCACACCGAGTCGACCGGGATGTAGTAATACCCGCTCTCCTTCCCCCTGAAGAGTCCTTCCAGCCATCCGGTGCGGACGGGCGTCCGGTTGTACCTCACCCGGATGAACCTGGCGCTGAATCCGGGCCGTTCGGTGGCAATGGCCAGGATCTGGGTATTGGCATTGGGGGAGCGGTCCGGGCTGATCAAGTAAGCAAAAAGGGAGACCAGGAATGCCAGTCCGATGATCACCATTCCCGACAGGGCAAGGGGATTCCTCCTGAATCTTGACCAGGTGATCTTTCCGGGGGGGATCCCTTCTTTCCTGCGGAGCATCCTTCAGTTTTTTCTGCCTTTCCATCCCGGTATGGCGAACAGAGCTCCCGCCAGGATGGCCAGCTGGTAAAAATAGTAAAATAGCGCAGCCGGCGGGAAGAACCGGAGCGTTTTTCGCTGTCCGCTCAGCCCTGTGACGGTCCGGAGCATGAAAACATCCGCGAGGGTTTTGAACACCAGGGCCGCAAGCAGCAATGGCCATCCTGACGGAAAAAGCAACAGCCACAGGGGGATGGAGAGGACCAGGAGGTTTGTGACGGCAACCACCATGGCGAGCAGCTGGATGTCGGTCATTCCGTAACGCCCCGTCTTGGATCCCCACCGGATCCGCTGCCGGACCAGGGATCGCAGCCCGGGTGCCGGAACGGTTTTTACCATGGCTTCCCCTGCAATGTTGAACGACAACCGTTTCCGCAGTTTGCGGGCGCCGATCATCAGGAACATATCATCGCCCGAAGCCAGGAAGTCCGACGGGTCAAACCGGCGGGTTTCCAGATAGAGCTCCCGGGAATACCCCAGGTTCGCACCGCTGCACATCACGGGCCTGCGGTAATAAAAAGATCCTGCACCCGTCCCCGCCAGCGCCAGCACATCGAGCCGCTCGAACATCTCAAGAAAGGTGCCCCTCCCCTCCAGGGTGGTAACCAGTCCCCCTACAAGATCCGAAGGATTTTGTTCCAGGAAAGCCACATGGGAGGAGACAAACAGGGGACCGAGCCTGCAGTCGGCATCAGTCTGGATGATCCATGATGCGGACGCCTGCCTGATCCCCCATTGAATTGCCTGCTTTTTGCCGGACAACCCTTCCGGGAGTTCCAGGCAGCCAAACCGGGGCATCTCCTCCAGGAGAACCTTCAGCAGTTCACCGGATCCGTCGACCGAATGGTCATCGATGAAGAATACCTCCAGTTTTTCAGGCGGATACTCCTGGGCCAGAAGATCACCCACCAGTGCTTCCAGGTGCGCCGACTCATTTCTGAACGGGATAAGCAGGGTGACCGGGATGGGCTTTGCGGGAAGGGCGGGGGAGGGTGCTTCCAGGCGCTTCAGGCCGAGGCTGTATCGTATGATGATTGCGGCATACAGGAGGGTGATGAAGAGGACCGGGACGGCTGCGTAAAGCATGGATGGTCACGGTTGCCTGTCAAAAAAAGACTGCATCAGTTCGTAGAGCTTTCTGAACTGGAGGGGTTTGGCAAGATAACCCGCACAGCCGGCCTGCCTGCAGGCCACTTCATCCTCCTCGAATGCATTGGCGGTGGTGGCGATCACCGGGAGACCGGGACACATCTGACTGATGACCCTGGTGGCTTCCAGTCCGCCCACCTCCGGCAGCTGAAGGTCCATCAGCACCATGCTGATCCCCGGATTGTCCCGGCAGATCTCGATGGCCTCCTTTCCGTTGATGGCACGGATCAGGTTGACATTCACCCGGGTAAGGATGGCCGATATGAGCTTGAAGGAGATTTCGTTGTCTTCCACCACCAGGATGGTTCTCCCCTCAAAATCATAGTTGTATTTATCTTCTGTCTCCATACTCAGCCCAGCAATACACCAATGATCGTTGCCGATAAAAGGGAGGCCAGCGTTCCTGCCAGCAGTGCCCGCATGCCGAACTGCGCCAGCAGGACCCGCTTCCCGGGTGCCAGCGCCCCGATGCCACCGATCTGGATCCCGATGGAAGCAAAATTGGCGAACCCGCAGAGCATATAAACCGACATGATGATCGATTTCGGGTCGGTAAAAGCCCCCGCGGTTTTCAGCTCCGACAGTCCGATGTAGGCCACAAACTCCGTAAGTATCAGCTTTTTGCCCAGCAGCGAACCCACCAGGGTCATGTCCTCCTTCGACACTCCCAGCAACCACATGAAGGGGGACAGCCCGTAACCCAGCATGAACTCCAGGCTCAGCTCATCGTACTTTCCCCCGGTGACCGAATAGATCCGTTCATTCAGGTGGGTCCAGTCACCCACCTTCACAAAGATAAAATTGAACATGGCAATGAAAGCCAGGAACACCAGCAGCATGGCAGCCACATTCACGGCGAGTCTCAGTCCGTCACCGGTGCCGTTTGAGATGGCGTCCAGGGCATTCTGACCGATCCCTGTCTTCGACACTTTGATCACCCGGTCCACATCCTCTGTCTGGGGTACCAGGATCTTGGAAATGACCACCACCCCGGGGGCCGCCATCACGGATGCGGTGAGCAGATGCTTGGCAAAAATGACCTGCTGAACGGGATCCCCGCCCCCGAGAAAGCCGATGTACGCGGCCAGCACGCCGCCGGCCAGGGTGGCCATTCCACCCGACATCACCAGCAGGATCTCCGAACGGTTCATTTTTTCCAGATATGCCTTGATCAGCAGGGGCGATTCCGTCTGGCCCAGGAAGATATTTCCGGCGACGGACAGGCTTTCGGGTCCAGACAGGCCCATGAGACGGGAGAGCATGAATCCCAGGATGCGGACCACGAACTGGATGATGCCCAGATAGAACAGGAGGCTCATCAGGGCGGAGAAAAAGATGATCGTGGGCAGGATGGAAAAGGCAAAGTTCTGCAGGGCGGGATGCACCTTCCCCGTCTTATTGTCCTTCAGGAGAAATTCAACCCCCTCCCCCGTGAAGGCCAGGATCTTCACGAATATTTTTCCGATCACCTCGAAAAAATCCTGGATAAAAGGCACAAAGAGCACCCCCATGGCCAGCAGCAGCTGAAGGAGCAGTCCGGTTCCCACCAGCTTCCAGGAAATGGCCCGGCGGTTCGTGCTGAACACCCAGGCGATGAAGATCAGCACGACCATTCCCAGCAGTCCCCGCAACAGCCGCACCAGGCTGAAACTGAAGCCTGTCATCTCGGGCAGAATGTTCGACATGGATTGTGCAGGTTCCTGCGGAAGCACCGCAGTCAGCGTGTCCAGGATCAATGTATCGGGAATCATTTTACCCGGCGGTTAATCTCATCCCTGATCTCGGAAGCCTTTTCGTAATCTTCCTTGGCGACCGCTTCGGAGAGCATCGCTTTCAACTCTTCCATGCTGATCTCTGTCAGGTCGGTATGCTTTGTCCTTTTTCTCGTTTTTCCCGTGGCGGGCTGCTTTTTCCTGGGTCCGGCCTCAGCCTGTTCGAATCCCGATCCTTTTTCAAAATCCAGGATGATGCCGGCCTTTTCCACGATCTCATCCGTGGTGTAGATGGGACACCCGAACCTCAGCGCCAGGGCAATCGCATCGGATGTCCTGGCATCCAGCGTCATCTGCTGATCACCGTTGTCGCACAGGATATTGGCAAAGAAAACACCATCCTCGAGCTTGTGGATGTTCACCTCCAGGATCCGGATCCCGTATGACTGGGAAAAATTCTTGAAAAGGTCGTGGGTAAGGGGACGGGGCGGGGTCAGTCCCTCCAGCTCGATGGCAATGGCCTGTGCCTCAAATCCTCCCACGATGATCGGGATCCTTCTGTTTCCGTCCTCCTCCGACAGAACCAGCGCATAGGCACCTGATTGGGTCTGGCTATAGGAAATGCCGAGTACATTTAATTTGATCTTACCCATTCCGTCAGTTGCACTCTTTGGTCACAAATATAGAAATAACTCCGACATTATCCGAACACTTCTTTATGCATGCCACTGAGGATGCATCCCCCGGCCAAAAAATAATTCATTCAAATCTTTGCCGGTCCTGCAATCTTTTCTATCTTTGCGAACCCAAAATCTGACTTTTGGCAAAAGAGAACCATCATGTATGCAATCGTTGATATCGCGGGACAGCAGTTCAAGGTAGAAAAGGACCAGAAATTGTATGTTCACCGGCTCAAAGGCAAAGAAGGGAACAAGGTCTCCTTCGAAAGGGTATTGATGATCGATACCGGCAACAAGGTTGTCATCGGGGATCCGCTGGTAAAGGGAGCATCGGTCGAGGCCACGATCATGGGGCATGTGAAGGGAGACAAAGTTCTTGTATTCAAGAAAAAACGCAGGAAAGGGTATCAAAAACTGAACGGGCACCGCCAGTATCTGACACAGATCCAAATCGGCGATATTTCCGAAAAATCCACCGGATCCAAAGCACAGCCGGCAGAAAAGGCGGAGCAGGCCCCGGAAAAGAAGGCCAAAACCGAATCCAAACCCAAAACCGAAGTTAAACCCAAGGCTGAGGCCAAACCCAAAGCCGAAACCAAGGCCAAAGCCGCAGACAAACCCAAAGCCGAAACCAAGGCCAAAGCCGCGGACAAATCCAAAGCCGAAGCCAAGGCCAAAGCCGCGGACAAACCCAAAGCCGAAGCCAAGGCCAAAGCCGCGGACAAACCCAAAGCTGAAACCAAGGCCAAGGCTGAAGGCAAATCCAAAGCTACAGACGAACCCAAAGCCGAGGACAAACCCGAAGGAGAAGAATCGTCTGAGAATTGAAACAACACAAATTTTAGCAGGAAATGGCACACAAGAAAGGAGCTGGAAGTTCGAGGAACGGTCGTGAATCCGAAAGCAAGCGACTGGGCGTGAAACTTTACGGGGGACAGGTGGTCAGAGCCGGCAACATCCTTGTAAGGCAGCGTGGTACCGTCCATCATCCCGGCCACAACGTGGGGATCGGGAAAGATCACACCCTGTTTGCCATGATCGACGGCAAGGTGAAATTTACCAGGAAAAGGGACAACAAATCCTATGTCTCCATCGAACCGCTGGAAAACTGACAGATTCTTCGGCCCCGTCACACCTCATTTACCCGCGATGCATTATCTTTAGAGTGTATTGCGGGTTTTTTATTTGTTTGCCATGCTGACCATTCAATTTATCAGGGACCACAGGGATACCATTGTCAACCGTTTAAGGATCAAGAATTTCAATCAGCCCGGGGTCATTTCTGCCATCCTTTCCAAAGATGATGAACGCAGGGAACTCCAGGTGGAAACCAACCGGCTTCAGGCCGAATTGAACCGCCTCAGCAAAGAGATCGGGATCCTGTTCCGAAAAGGAGAAAAGGAAAAGGCCGGCGAGCTGAGAAATCAGAGTGCGGCGATCAAGGAAAAGGTTGAAGGATTCGAGCGAAGCCTCCAGGAAACCCTGGAAGAATTGAATGACCTGCTGGTGCAGGTGCCGAACGTTCCCCATGTGTCCGTTCCCGATGGGAAGACATCAGATGATAACAGGCTCATCAGGGAGGGGGGGCGGATGCCGGAATTGCCCGACAACCCAATGCCGCACTGGGAGCTGGGAACCAGATACGACCTGATCGACTTTGAACTCGGGGTCAAGATCACCGGGGGCGGCTTCCCGGTTTACAAGGGAAAAGGAGCAAGGCTCCAGAGGGCCCTCATCTCCTGGTTCCTTGACATGAACACAAAAGCGGGCTACCTGGAGATCCAGCCCCCGCTGCTGGTCAATGAAGCATCGGGATTCGGTACCGGACAGCTCCCCGATAAGGAGGGACAGATGTACCGGGTTACCGACGACAACCTCTACCTGATCCCCACCGCCGAGGTGCCGGTCACCAATCTCTACAGGGATACGATCCTGGAGGCGGCAGATCTTCCCGTGAAAAACACGGCCTATACTCCCTGTTTCAGGCGGGAAGCCGGATCCTACGGGAAAGATGTGAGGGGGCTGAACAGGGTGCACCAGTTCGATAAGGTGGAGATCGTTCAGATCCAGCACCCCTCCAGGTCATACGAATCCCTTGAAGAGATGGTGGACCACGTGGAAAAGCTGGTGTCGGGACTGAACCTGCCCTACCGGATCATGCAGCTGTGCGGGGGCGACCTGGGCTTTACATCCGCCCTGACCTATGATTTCGAGGTTTATGCGGCGGCGCAGGACAAGTGGCTGGAGGTCAGTTCGGTATCCAATTTCGAGTCGTACCAGGCCAACCGGCTGAAACTTCGGTTCAGGGAACCCGGAGAGAAAAAGCCCCTGCTGGCCCATACCCTCAACGGGAGCGCACTGGCCCTTCCCAGGATCCTGGCCGCCCTTCTGGAGAACAACCAGACGCGGGAGGGGATCCTCATTCCTGAAGTGCTCCACCCCTACACAGGTTTTGAACGTATCTAGGCCGGCGGGCCATGGTCCCATGGGGAAAAAAAACCAGCTGAAGGCTTACCTGTTCGCCATGATTGCCGTGCTGTGCTGGTCAACAGTGCCCTCGGCATTCAAGATCGGACTGAGGTACCAGGAAGGCTACCAGCTGCTGACAGGAGCCACCCTTGCATCGGCCGCGGCGCTCCTGCTCATCCTGCTCCTGCAGGGGAAGCTGGCCTCTCTGGGAAAGCTGAAGCGGAAGGATCTCGGCTTTTCCATCCTGATGGGTCTGATGAACCCGGTGGTTTATTACCTGGTGCTGTTCAAAGCCTATTCCATCCTTCCCGCACAGGTGGCCCAGCCGCTGAACATGGTGTGGCCCATCGTTCTGGTGATCATTTCGATCCCCATGCTCGGGCAGAAGATCGGATGGATCAGCATCGGGGCGATGGTCCTCAGCTTCGCCGGGGTGGTGCTGATCTCCCTGCAGGGAGGGACGGGAGCGGGTGATCCCCGGAACAGGCTGGGGATCATCCTTGCACTGAGCACCTCTGTCATCTGGGCCTTTTTCTGGATCTTCAACATGAGGGACCGTGCCGATCCCGTGGTCAGGCTGTTTCTCAATTTCCTTTTCGCTTCCCTCTTTCTGCTCGCGGGAGGGATGTTCAGGCAGCCCTTCCTTCCTGATTCGGCCGGGGCATGGCTCGCTTCGGTGTATGTGGGTTTTTTCGAAATGGGTATTACCTTTGTTCTGTGGCTGCTGGCGCTTCAACATGCCACGACCTCGGACCGGATCAGTAACCTGGTGTACATTGCTCCTTTTCTGAACCTGTTCATTGTGAACCGGGTCCTGGATGAGCAGATTTTTCTGACCACGCTTTTCGGAATGATCCTGCTGGTATCGGGAATTCTGATCCAAAACATATTGGGGAGACATGCAGGGAATAAATGACAGAATCATCCTCGGGATTGATCCGGGGACCAACCTGATGGGATACGGGGTAATCCGCCAGGAGGCGAAGAAACCACAGTTCATCGGGATGGATGTGATCGATCTGAAAAAGAGCGGGGACCACTACATGAAGCTCCGGAAGATCTACGAAAGCACCCTTGTGCTCATCGAACGGTTCCTGCCGGACGAGGTGGCCATCGAATCCCCTTTTTACGGACGCAACGTACAGTCCATGCTGAAACTGGGGAGGGCCCAGGGGGTGGCCATCGCGGCTGCCATTTCCAGGGAGGTGCCCGTGTTTGAATATGCTCCCCGGAAGATCAAACTTTCCATCACGGGTGCGGGGAATGCTTCCAAGGAGCAGGTGGCGGGAATGCTTGCACGGATGTTCGGACTGGATGAGATCCCAAGGAACCTGGATGCGACGGACGGACTGGCCGCGGCGGTGTGCCATTTTTACCGCAGGGAGGTCCTCCGGGGGGACAGTCCCGTGAAGAGCTGGGAGGCCTATGTCAAAAACAATCCCGGAAAAGTGAAATAGGCGGATTTTTACTCCACCGCCGCGGAGATCAGTGCGGCCGTGGCCCTGAACTCCTCCTCGGTGAACTTGAGCTTGGGCCTGCTGAATTCAATGTCATACAGGCTGTTGATGGGGATCAGGTGAATGTGGGCATGGGGGACTTCAAGACCCAGGACCGCCAGTCCCACCCGCTTGCATTCCATGGTCCTGTCGATGGCCCGGGCCACTTTCTTTGCAAAAACCAGCATCCCCCCCAGCAGGTCATCCTCCAGATCGAACAGATAATCCGTCTCCACCTTGGGAATCACCAGGGTGTGTCCCCTGGCCAGCGGATTGATATCCAAAAATGCGTAATAACGGTCATCCTCATGGATCCTGTATGAAGGGATCTCTCCGGAGACAATTCTGGAAAATATGGTTGGCATGACAGTAAGTATTTGATCGGAAAACGGGTGTCAGATATTGATGTCCATGATCTCGAAAGACATCATGCCGGAGGGGACCCGGATCTCCACCACATCGCCCACCTTTTTCCCCAGCAGTCCCTTTGCGATGGGCGTTGTCACGGCGATCTTTCCGGATTTTATATCCGATTCGCTTTCAGACACAAGGGTGTATTCCACTAACTGACCATTTTTCAGATTCTTGATCTTCACTTTGTTGAGGATCTGCACCTGGGAGGTGTCGATTTTTGACTCGTCAATGATCCTCGCACTGGCAACCAGGTTCTCCAGTCTGGCGATCTTCATTTCCAGCAGTCCCTGAGCTTCTTTTGCAGCTGCATATTCCGCGTTTTCGGACAAATCGCCTTTGTCCCTGGCCTCCGCTATCTGAAGAGATATAGCAGGTCGTTCCACAAAAATGAGATGGTCCAGCTCTTTTTTCAAGTTGGCAAGACCCTCTTCAGTCATGTAAGAAGCTTGTGCCATTGGAAATTCCTCCTTAAACATTATAAAAACAAAAAGAATCCCGCATGTTCCGGAACTCTTTGAGTACAAAGTTATAAAAAATAATTAATATTCAGTGCGGTTGATGATTGCCGAATAGACCACCGCCGTGGTCGCATCGAAATCCCTGACAATGTCAAAATAATCGGCTCCTTCAAATTCTCCCATCTCGATCACCTGCAGTTGATCGGCCGGCTCCTGTACTTCGGAAAACACCGGTATCCCTTCGGTCCCGAACTTCGTATCACTTTCGATTCCGCCTGCGGACATTTCTCCATAACCCTCCTCGATCCCGCGCGAAACGACAGTCCTCCCTTCACGCTCCGCCCGGTGGAGGCGTTCGTGCTCTTCCCAGAGCCCCGAGGTCCTGCTTTCCGCCTCTTCCTTCCGCTCCCTCTTCATCCTGGCAGCCTTTTCACGCATGCTGGCTTCACTTTCCGGTTCCACGATTACCTCTTCTTCCTCTTCCCGGCCCATGTTGAAAGCCCGCTCCAGGTTCCTCAGAAAGTCATCCCCGGATTGTTTCCCGGAGGATTTATCCGCAGCAGCCGGTTTCTTTTTCTTTCCCAGCACACCCATCAGCACCGCAACCAGTGTGATGACCACATACAGGATGATCCCTATGTCAAAATCTCCTTCCATCGGGTTTTTCTCATACAATATTAATGGTTTTCACGAGTTAAATTACAAAAAACCGGCGATTTTTGTACATTGTCCGGTTGACACGTGATATCAGGATGCCTTTAAAAAATCTTCTCCCGTGGATTTTCCTCTGGTTGCTCCTTCCCTCCTGCGAGACCAACCGCGGAGAACTGATCCCCTATGTGGAGTTTGATATCTACCTCCTGCTCTATGCTGACCTCGCCGACCTGGGGATCGGGAACACCAAGGTGATTGACGGCGGGGTGAACGGGATCCTGATCTACCGGGAGTCCGATCTGGTGTTCCATGCGTACGACCGGACCTGCACCCTGTGGCCCGAGCACGATGCCGCGGTGGTGGAGGATCCCACCTTCTTCGGTGTTTTTGAGTGCCCCGTCTGCGGATCCACCTACCTTTTGATGAACGGGGGGGAACCCAACTCGGGTCCCGCCAGGTATCCGCTCGTGGAATACAATGCATCCCTCAGCGGGGATGTGCTGCATGTTTACAACTGACCGGCTCAGTACCTGTAGTGATCGGGCTTGAAGGGGCCTTCTTTTTTCACCCCGATATACTCCGCCTGCCTCTCTGTCAGGGTGGTCAGCTTTACTCCCAGCTGTTCAAGATGCAGGCGGGCCACCTCCTCATCCAGGTATTTGGGCAACATATACACATCAATGTTGTAATCGTTCTTCCACAGATCCATCTGGGCCAGGACCTGGTTGGAAAAGGAATTGCTCATTACGAAGGAAGGATGTCCGGTGGCACAGCCCAGGTTGACCAGCCTGCCCTCGGCAAGCAGGAAAATGGCGTGTCCGTCTTTGTAAATGAACTTGTCCACCTGCGGTTTGATGTTCACCCGTTTGACCCCCGGCCACTCCATCAGCCGGTCCACCTGGATCTCGTTGTCGAAATGGCCGATATTGCAAACGATGGCCTGGTCCTTCATCCGGGCCATATATTCGGCTGTGATCACATCCGTGTTCCCGGTGGCGGTGACAAAGATGTTCCCTTCTTTGATGGCTTCCTCCATCGTGGTGACCTCGAATCCTTCCATGGCTGCCTGCAGCGCACAGATGGGATCGATCTCGGTGACAATGACCCTGGCCCCGTACGATTTCATGGAGTGGGCGCACCCTTTCCCAACATCCCCGTAACCGGCCACCACGACCACCTTCCCCGCGATCATCACATCCGTGGCCCGCTTGATCCCGTCCGCCAGTGATTCCCTGCAACCGTACAGGTTGTCAAACTTGGACTTGGTCACCGAGTCGTTCACATTGATGGCCGGGAAAAGCAGTCGTCCCTGTGCCTTCATCTGGTAGAGCCGGTGGTTCCCGGTGGTGGTTTCTTCAGAAACCCCTTTCATCTCGGGAACGATCCTGTGCCAGCGGCCCGGATCTTCCTGCCGGATCCCCTTCAAAGTGTCCAGGATCGCCTTCTCCTCCCTGTTGGAAGGTTTCGCATCCAGGAGCGAGGGATCATTCTCTGCCGCATACCCCTTGTGTACCATCAGCGTGGCATCGCCCCCGTCATCCACGATCAGATGGGGACCTTTGCCGCCCGGGAAATTCAGTGCCTGGGCCGTGCACCACCAGTACTCCTCCAGGGTCTCCCCTTTCCAGGCGAAGACGGGTATGCCGCTTGCTGCAATGGCCGCGGCCGCATGGTCCTGCGTACTGAAAATGTTGCAGCTGGCCCACCTCACATCGGCTCCCAGGGCAGCCAGGGTTTCGATCAGGACCGCCGTCTGCACGGTCATGTGCAGTGATCCGGTAATCCTGGCCCCCTTCAGCGGTTGCTCTTCTGCGTATTTGTTCCGGATGGCCATCAGCCCCGGCATTTCCTTTTTTGCGATCTCCATCTCCTTCCTTCCGAATTCCGCCAGTTTGATGTCTGCCACCCTGTAAGGGAGTGTTTCCCTGTATGTCATCGTTTCCATGAGTATTGTTTTTTATTTAATCCGCTGTTCCGATTCCGGAAGCACCGTTTGCAAAAATACACTTTTCCCGAAAGATATGCCAGCTAAACGGCCGATCCGCCGCTTACGCTCCCGGAAGCCGTATCCCCCTCCAGGATCTTATCCGCCCGGATCCTGTCTTGATCAAGCTGACGCTTCAGTTCGTCAATTCCGCTGAATTTCATCTCATCCCTCATCCGCTGTACGAAGTGGATCACCACCTGTTCACCGTAGAAATCCCCCGATGCATCAAAAATGTGGGTTTCGATGGTTTTCAGCGCCGGGGCTGTGTCAAAGGTGGGCCTGTATCCGATGTTCAGCATCCCCTTGTGGCTGTTCCCCTTCAGCTCGATCCTGACTGCGTAGACGCCCTCCATTGGGATCAGCTTGCAGGGATCCTGTGGCTCCACATTGGCCGTCGGGAATCCGTAACTCCTTCCGATGCGCTTTCCCCCCACGATGTTCCCGGTCAGGTAATAATGGTAACCGAGCAGATTCCTGGCCTTCTCCAGCTCCCCATGTTCCAGCGCATTCCGGATGACGGTGGAGTTGACCTTCCCCTCCCCCGCCAGCTCGGGCAGCTGAACGATCCGGAAATGATGGGTCCCGCCACACCGCGCCAGCTGCTCCGCATCTCCCTTTCTCTGATGCCCGAACTTGTTGTCATATCCCATGACCAGAACTTCCACACCGATTTTTTCCACCAGGTATTTCACCACAAAATCGCACGCCGACAGGGAGGCCACCTCCCTGTCGAACGGAACAATGACCAGCCTGTCGATCCCCCTCCGGCTAAGTTCCCTGATCTTCTCCTCCCGCGAATGCAGCAATCTGAAATCCCGGATATCCTTGTTCAGCACGATCCTGGGATGGGGCCACAGGGTCACCACGGTTGATTCCCCCCGGTGATTCCGGGCTTCCTCCTTCAGCCGGTCCAGGATAAACTGGTGGCCTGTGTGGACCCCGTCGAAGATCCCGATGGTGACCACCGGCCGGGTAGCGGTGAAGGATTCGTCGACCTGGTTTACTTTCATTCGGCAAAAACTGATTAAGTGCACAAATTTAAATAATTTTAGAGTGCACTAATTTTTTATAAAACACACTGCCGACATGAAGGTTCTCGATCTGATCAAAAACGATCCCTGGCTGGAGCCCTACGGCCAGGTCATCCGGAGGCGCTATGAACGGGTCGCCGCAAAGGAAAAAGAGCTGGTGGGCAGCGCCGGCAGGCTGCAATCGTTTGCCAGCGGTCACCTCTACTTCGGACTGCACAGGTCGGACGGCGAATGGGTGATGCGGGAATGGGCACCCAATGCAACGGCCATTTATCTGATGGGGTCGTTCAATCACTGGAAGGTCAGTGATGAATATCGATTTGAGAGACAGGAATATGGCAATTGGGAGATCCGGCTTCCTGAACACATGATCAACCACGGGGACCGCTACAAACTGCTGGTCAGGTGGGAAGGGGGCGAAGGAGAGCGCATTCCCGTCTGGTGCAACCGGGTGGTGCAGGACCCCGATTCAAAGGTTTTCGATGCGGAGCTCTGGATGCCCGCAAAGCCCTTTGAGTGGAAGCATCCCCTGCCTGACCTGGCAGGATTCCAGCCCCTGATCTATGAGGCCCATGTGGGGATGGCCACCGAGGAGTACAATGTGGGAACCTACACCGAGTTCAGGGAAAAGATCCTGCCCCACGTAGCAAAGGCGGGATATAACACGCTGCAGCTGATGGCCATCCAGGAGCACCCCTATTACGGATCTTTCGGATACCATGTGTCAAGCTTCTTCGCCCCCAGTTCCAGGTTCGGCACTCCCGGCGAACTGAAAGCCCTGATCGATGAGGCACACGGCCTCGGAATGGCGGTGATCATGGACATCGTGCACTCCCATGCGGTCCGTAACGAGGTGGAGGGACCCGGAAGGTTTGACGGAGATCCAGGACAATTCTTTCACCGGGGCGACAGGCGGTTCCATGTGTCGTGGGATTCGCTCTGCTTCGATTACGGGAAGAACGAGGTGCTTCATTTCCTGCTCTCCAACGTGAACTACTGGCTTACCGAATTCCGGTTCGACGGGTTCAGGTTTGACGGGGTGACCAGCATGCTCTATTATGACCACGGACTGGGAAAGGATTTCACCAGTTATGATTTTTATTTTGACGGCGGTCAGGATGAAGATGCCATCACCTATCTCTCCCTGGCCAACAAGATGATCCAGGAGATCCGACCCGGGGCCGTATCCGTTGCAGAGGACATGAGCGGCTATCCCGGCCTGGCCGCACCGATCGAATCGGGGGGTGTGGGATTCAACTACCGGCTGGCCATGGGAACGCCGGACTTCTGGATCAGGACGATTAAGGAACGTGCCGACGAGCAGTGGAACATGCAGCAGATCTACCATGAGCTGACCAACAAGCGGGCCGATGAAAAAACGGTTGGGTATGCCGAAAGCCACGACCAGGCGCTGGTGGGTGACAAGACCATCATCTTCCGGCTGATCGACAAGGAGATGTACTGGCACATGAACAAGGCCTCCCAGAACCTGCTGGTGGACCGGGGGATCGCCCTGCATAAGATGATCCGGCTGATCACTGCGGCGACCGCCGGGAACGGCTACCTCAACTTCATGGGGAATGAATTCGGCCACCCGGAATGGATCGATTTCCCCCGGGAAGGGAACAACTGGTCCTACAAATATGCCCGCAGGCAATGGAGCCTCATGGAGAACAAAGAGCTGAAGTACCATTTCCTGTCGGACTTCGACAGGGAGATGATCCACCTGATCAGGCGATCGGAGATCTACAGAGCCACCTGCAGTCATGTGAAAACCGACCAGGGCGACATGGTGATCGCATTTGAGCGGAAGGGCCTGCTTTTCGTGTTTAACTTCCATCCCGCTCACTCCTACACCGATTACGGACTGGCGGTGGATGTTGGAAAATTCAAACCGGTCCTCTGCACCGATTCGCCCGGGTTCGGCGGATTCGGAAGGTTTGACTGTTCCATGACCTACCGCTCCATGGTGGAACGGTCCTTCGGACTGAAACAAAACCTGAAATTGTACCTTCCGTCGCGAACCGGGATCGTCCTGCAGCGGATGAAAACCCCGCGGGTCAGGTAAAGGTCTGTCCTGTGTCCGGTCTAGATCCAGCGCACCAGCGGGAAATCCATCCGGTGGGGCAGCAGGTCGTGTTTGGGATAGATCCGGAACCCGATATCGAACAATCCGGTTTCGTTCACATGCTGGGAAAAAGTGTACTCCGCGATCGATCCCTCATGCCTGGAACACTTGAAATCGACCGTCCCCCTGAACACAGACTCCGCGTCACTGCGGGCACTGTTGACCAGCACCACCTCCACGCCGATCTCCTTATGGGTGAGGCCGTCCAGGTCCAATACCACTTTTCCGGAATAGGTCTCGCCCACCTTAAACTCTTCCCTGGTCACATCCGGGAATTCATGCTCCACCACCCTGATGTTCTTCCAGTGGGTCAGGATCCTGTGTTTCCAGTGAGCCAGCTCCTTGGAAAGCCGGTAGTCCCTCTCTTTCATTTTTACGGTCCGGCCGTACAGCTTCAGGTAAAAGCGGTCCAGGTAATCATGGAGCATCCTGTTCATGGTGAATTCCGGAGCCACATGGGCGATGGTGTTCCTGATCATGCCGATCCAGTCCTCCGGAATGTCCTCCTCGTTGCGCTGGTAAAACTTCTGGATCACATCATTTTCCAGGATGGAATAAATCCGCTCGGCATCCAGCTCATCCTGGAGCTCCTGGTTATCGAAGGAGCGGTCAATGGGCAGCGCCCAACCCGCATCGGCACGGTAGCCTTCGGCCCACCATCCGTCCAGGACACTGAAATGCATGGTCCCGTTCATCACCGCTTTCTCACCGCTGGTTCCGGATGCCTCCAGCGGTCTTGTGGGGGTGTTCAGCCAGACATCCACTCCCTGGATCAGCCGCTTGGCCAGTCTGATATTGTAATTCTGGAGAAACACGATCTTCCCCATGAATTCAGGCTTTTTTGAGACCTCAACGATCATCTTGATCAGATCCTGTCCCGGTATGTCCCGCGGATGCGCCTTCCCTGCAAAAACGAACTGGACAGGTTTGTCCGGATTGTTCACGATCTCCGCAAGCCGGTCCAGGTCCCTGAAAAGCAGGTGGGCCCTCTTATAGGTGGCAAAGCGCCTGGCAAAACCGATGGTCAGTGCATCCTTGTTCAGGGCATGGGCGATCTCCAGCATCTGACCGGGATTGTCCATGATCCTGGATGAACCCACGGTGAACCGTTCCTTAATGTAATTAATGAGCTTTTCCCGCTCTTCACATTTCAGATCCCAGATATCCCGGTCGGACACGAACTTGATCTTATCCCACATGAGCCTTTCCTCCTGTCTCGAAAAACAGTCATCCCCGAAAGTCTTCTGGTAAAGTTTCTTCCACTCCGGCGAAAGCCAGGTGGGAAGATGCACCCCGTTGGTGACATGGCCGATGTGCAGTTCCTCCGTCAGGTAACCCGGCCACAATCCGGTGAACAGCTTCCTGGTCACCTGTCCGTGAATCCTGCTGACCCCGTTCACTTCCTGTGAAAGTTTCACCGCCAGCACACTCATGGAAAACTTCTCATCCTTGTTGTTTGGATGGTACCTCCCCAGGTTCATGAACTGGTTCCAGGTGATATTCAGCCTTTCCGGGTAGTGGGGCACGTAGGTCCGGAGCAGATCCTCCTCGAAGGAGTCATGTCCGGCCGGCACAGGCGTGTGGGTGGTGAACAGGCTGGAAACCCTGACCATTTCCATGGCTTCCGGATAGGTCATGTTCTCGTTCTGAATGTATTCCCTCAGTCTCTCCAGGCCGATAAAGGATGCATGTCCCTCGTTGCAGTGGTAAAGATCGGTGTGGAGACTGATGGCACGCATGGCCCTGACGCCTCCGATCCCGAGCAGGATCTCCTGCTTCAGACGGTTCTCATTGTCTCCGCCGTACAGGTTGTGGGTGATGGTCCGGTCATGTTCCTGGTTGGCCTCGTAATCGGTATCCAGAAGATAAAGCGGAACCCTTCCCACCTGCACCTTCCAGATTCTCGCATGCACGGTCCTCCCCGGGAAAACGATTTTTGCACTTTTCCAGTTGCCTTGCTCATCCCTGACCGGGGTGACGGGCAGCCGCGACAGATCCTGGGCGTCACTCTGTGCCACCTGCTCCCCTCCCGCGGTAATCATCTGGCGGAAGTAACCGTACCTGTAAAGCAGGCTGACGCCGACCATTCTGATGTTGTAATCGCTGGCCTCCTTGAGGTAATCTCCGGCCAGGAGACCCAGTCCCCCGGAATAAGTGCTCAGCGAATTGTGCAAACCGAACTCCATGCTGAAGTATGCGACGGAGGGCATCCCGTCCCTGGGAGGCGCCTCCATGTAAGCCTTGTATTCCCTGTGGACTTTCTCCAGCCGGGCTGTAAAATCCCGGTCGCTTACATACTTTTTAAGTGTATCGTAAGGCAGCCGCTCCAGCAGTTCGACGGGATTCTCATTCACCTCTTTCCACAGTTCGGGATTCATGGATTCGAACAGATCTTCCGCATCCTGGTTCCATGACCACCAGAGGTTCCGGGAAAGCTCCTCCAGTGCCTTTAACTGCTCGGGGATATGCTGCTGGACCAGCACGCGCCTCCAGCGGGGCTGGATATCCACCAGCACCTGTTCGGCCTCGGGTAGCTTCTCAATGCGCTCCTTCTCATAGACCACCCCCTCTTTCCCGGATGCGTTCTCAAGAGCAATCTGATATGCCTGCCACTGGTAGGCGATCAGCTTCTCCCAGAGGACGGTCCTGCTGATCTCATGGGCTTCTTCTTTTATTTTCTGCTTCTCCTGCGGATCCAGATGACAGTTTTCCAGGATCATTTTCCCGATCTCAGCGGTGACCTCCGCATCATTGAAATCGTCCCGGGAGATCACCCGGATCCCCTTCATCTCCTGTTTAAACTGGTGATTCACCCAGTGTCCGAACCCGGTTAGGGAGGTGGTCACGGTGGGAATGCTGAAGGCAAGGCTTTCCAGGGGTGTGTACCCCCAGGGTTCATAGTAGGATGGGAAAACGGTCAGGTCCAGTCCGATGAGCAGATCGTAATAGTCAAGGTTGAAAATCCCGTCGTTCCCGTTCAGATAGGAGGGCACGAAGATCACCTTGACCCTGTCTTCACTGCCATTGTTGAGCCCGTTGCGGCTGATCCTGTTCAGGATCATGTCGTGCTCCATGTAATGGAGGTTGTGGGTGAGGTGTTTTCCCGAAAAGGCCGTTTCGTTCTGTCCCTCGAGGGCTTCGAGAAGTTTTTTGCGGGGACCGTAATGGTTGGCGGGGATCAGCAAAAAGGCCACCATGGTTTTGTCGCAATCCCGGGTTTTGTTCAGGGTGCCCAGCGCATCAATGAACAGGTCGATCCCCTTGTTCCTGAACTCGTACCTCCCGCTTGTGGCCACCAGCAAAGCATTTTCAGGGATCTTTTCACCGCACAGCAGCGACGCCACCCGGATCATCTTTGTCCGGGCGTTTTTCCGCTTATCCCCATATTCCTTCTCAGGCGGGACAAAACTATCCTCAAAACCGTTGGGGATCACCAGGTCCACCTTTCTCTCATGGAATTGCAGGCATTCCCTGGCGGTCAGTTCGCTCACCGTGGTGAATGCATCCGCGTGATTGGCCGCAAGCTTTTCAAGGGAATGCTTGGATACGATGTTCAGTTCCCTTGCTTTCTGGTCCCCGTTCACCTTGTCCAGCTGGCTGTAAAGCAGTTGGTTGTTTCCCGGAATGGAACGCCCCACACAGGTGGCATGGGTTGTGAAGACGGTCCCCACCTGCGGTTGGAACTGCTCCAGGTAGAGCAACCCGGCACCGGTCTGCCACTCGTGGAACTGCGCCACCACCCGGTGTTCCTGAAGGTCGTAAAACCCCAGGAAGCTCTCGATGGCTTTTCCCGAAGCATACCCGAACAGCGCCGGTTCAATATAGTCCCACTGTCCGTTGATGGAATCCAGCTTATAGGTTTCCCAGAGGCTTCTGAAGACATCATTCTTCTGGTTGAAGAAAGGGGTGAAATCGAGTACCACCGCTACGGGGGAACCGGCAATTTTCCATCGCCCGATCCTCACCCGGATCCCTTCCCTGAGCGCCTGTTCCCTCCACTCTGAATAGAGGTTCCTGTCTTCTTCAAACTCAGGATGTTCCGTGTTTTCTCGCCACACATCGGGTCCGATGGTGATATAGCGGTCATTGAGCTCCCGGACCAGGCGCAGGGCCTTTGTGGAGATCACCGTATGGATCCCGCCGATCTTATTGCATACCTCCCAGCTGACCTCAAACAAATAATCTGGTCCTGTCATTTACCTGAAGATTTTTTCCCGGACGAAGACTTTTTCCCCGCGGTGTTTTTCTTACCCGTCTTCCTCGTTCCCGTTGCCGCAGTCCTTTTTCGCTGAGGGGCGGCTCCGGCCTCAACCGCTTCTGCCCGGACCGGAACCTTTGCGGTGGACGGTTTCCGGGAAGCAATGCGGGCTGGTTTCTTTCCGGCCAGCTGTTTTTCCAGCCGCTTCAGCTGATCCTCTTTTTCCTGGATGATCTTGCTCAGTCGTGCCACCTGATCATCCACGTGGGTTTGCAGCGCCGCATTCAGCCTGATCTCGAAGTCGCCCAGGATGTTCATGTAATTGATGAACGCTTCATACGGGGTATCGAACGGATTGAAATAAGAATGGACCTCCCCGTCGGAGAAGAACTTTGTGGACATGTAGTAGAAGTGGTCGCTGACCTGCAGGTAGGCATAATCCTGCCTGATGGCAGGGTCCTCCACTGAATATACTTTATCACAGAGGGAGTAAAGTTTATTGAATGCTTCCTGCTGCATCTCATTTCCCAGCCAGGCGGTCAGGTCCCTCTCCTCATCCGCCCATGAGATGGCATGGGGCACGTTGGCCGCGGCGATCACCTGCAAATTGTCGGCCACCTCGGACGGGGTGCTGAATGTGAACGGGGAATGTTTGAAAACCATTTCGGGAAGCGCTTTCAGAAAATCGAAGATCCCCGTCTCCTTCCACTGGTGCTCCCCGAAGGTTTCGTAATCCAGGAACAAATTGACAACTTCCTCCTTCTTCGGGGTCCGGTTCAGCCACTCCACATACTTCTCGGCGGTCAGCGGATATTCCGACCACCCCTTGTTTGAGAACCTGAAGGCGATATCGTCACTGAGCTTGAAATTCTTGAGCAACAACTTCAGCTTGGGATTCAGGGCATTGCAATACAGATAGTTGGGACTCTTCCATCCCAGCACATGCTTTGCGCCTTCGGTCAGCATGGCCTTGTACCCCATCTTTGCCACCCTTGCCCCGATGTCATCCGAATAGATCAATTCCGTGTTCCTGAATACCTTCGGCGCTTTCCCGAAATGCTCCTTCATCAGCTCCCGGTGCGCCTTTACCTGGCGCTCAAACTCACCGCCATCCTTGAGGGAGGCCAGCGAATGCGAATAGGTTTCGGAGAGGAATTCCACATGACCGGTATCGGCAAGTCTTTTAAAACTTTCCAGCACCTCGGGTGCATACAGCTTGAATTGCTCCACGGCAATTCCGGACATGGAGTAGGCAACCCTGAACTTACCCTTATGTTTTTCAATCAATTCCAGCATCATTTCATTGGCGGGCAGGTAGCATTTTTCCGCCACCTTCTGCAGGATGGTCTCATTGGAATAATCATCGTAATAATAATGATCATTGCCGATGTCAAAGAAGCGGTACCTCCTGAACCGGAATGGCTGATGGACCTGAAAATACATACAAATGGTTCTCATGTGTTTCGGTTGTGGTTGTTACTGAACAAACTCTTTATAGATCGAATAGACTTTCTTACCGGAATTTTCCCACTTCATGTCATACACCTCCTGTATTCCGTATTTTCGGAACATGTTCGAGAGGGCAGGGTAATTCAAAAGACCGTAGATGGCATCGGCCATGGCATCCACATCCCAGAAATCCACCTTGAATGCATACTTGAGGATCTCTGCAACACCCGACTGGTAGGAAATGATGGAAGGCACATTCGATTGCATGGCTTCCAGGGGCGAGATCCCGAACGGCTCTGAGACGGAGGGCATCACGTAGACATCGCTGATGGAAAACATCCGGAAGACATCGTCACCCCGCAGAAATCCCGTGTAATGGAACCTGTCCGATATCCCCAGGGCCGCGGTCCAGTGGATCATCTTTTCCAGCAATTCCCCGCTGCCGGCCATGACGAAACGCACATTATCCATCTTCTGGAGTACCTTGTAGGCAGCCTGGATAAAATACTCGGGACCTTTCTGGAGGGTGACCCTTCCCAGGAATGTGACCACCTTGTCGGTGATTCCCCGCTTCAGTTTCAGTTTTTCCTGGTCGGGGATGGGATCCACGGCATTGTAGACAGTCTCCACCTTGGCCGGATCGATCCCGTATTTGTCAATGATGGTGTTGCGTGTAAGGTTGCTCACCGCGATGATCCTGTCGGCCAGACGCATGCCCATTTTTTCGATCTCGAACACACCGGGATTCACATTGCCTCCGCTCCGGTCAAAATCGGTGGCATGCACATGGATCACCAGGGGCTTGCCCGAAGCTCTCTTGGCTGCGATCCCGGCCGGGAAGGTCAGCCAGTCATGTGCATGGATGATGTCGAAGTCCTGGGTGAGGGCGATCTCCCCCGCAACGATGGCATAGTTGGCAATCTCTTCAAACAGGTTCTTCCCGTATCCGCCGCTGAAACTGAATTTTCCGCCTGTCTTTGTCTCGATGAACCTTTTCCCTTTGTTCTGCGGCTTTTTCACCAGCTTTTCATACTCTTCCGGCGATCTGTAGGGCACCAGGCTGGAATCAATCTCGATGAAGGAAATGTCTTTGAGGTATTTCCTGTGCCTGACTTTCCTGATGTCCATGGAGACATTGTCCGCCCCGAGAATGCGGATCATGCGCTGGTCCTCATCCCCGAATGTTTTGGGGACGACGAACAGGATTTCCAGACCGGGAATGGACGCCATACCTTTTGTCAGGCCGTAACATGCAGTTCCGAGACCTCCCGAAATGTGTGGCGGGAATTCCCACCCGAACATCAGTACCCTCATGCTGGTGCGCTTTTATGTGTTCTCATTGAATTTCTCGATCATCTCCCCGATCCTGAGCAGAGAGGCCACTCCTGTTGCCTGGGATATGGATCCCCTGGGGCGGTGCGGTGGATTTCCGTCATAGATCTCCGAAATGCTTCCGATCCCCCTGACGGACAAATCCTCTTCAAACCCGTCATACAGCCTTTTGATCAGGTTATGGCCCGATTTCTTATGGACCCGGAGGTACGCTTTTGCAAAATGTTCCAGGAACCATGGCCACACCGTCCCCTGGTGGTAGGCCAGGTTGCGCTGTTCCTCGCTTCCCTCGTACACCCCCTTGTACGCTTCGTTCTTGGGAGAAAGGCTTCTTAATCCCCTGGGGGTAAGGAGCTCGCTTTCCACCACGTCCAGGATTGATTTCCTCATTTCCCCGGAGAGGGTGGTAAACTTCATGGCCACGGCGAGGACCTGGCTGGGCCTGACGGTAAAATCTTTCAAGGGGCCATTCACATAATCGGCCAGGTATCCTTTTTCCTCGTTCCAGAAAGCTTCATTGAAAGAATGACACAGCTGTTCCGGCAAATACTCCCATGCTTTGACGAACTTGTTGTCAGTCTCCCGTGCCCACTCCAGCGCCTGACAGATTGCATTGTACCAGAGTGCATTCACCTCAACCGGCGATCCTCCCCGCTGGTTGACCGGGCGACTGTTCACCACGGCATCCATCCAGGTCAGGGCCTTTCCCTCTTCCTCGGCATGCAGCATTCCGCTTTCGATCATCCTGATTGTTCCCAGGGTGCCGTCGCGGTAAGTTTCCAGGATCTTTCTGATCACCTTCCCGTACCTGCCCCATACATCCAGTCCGGGATCATAATCCTGGAACTGCTGGAGTGCCCAGATGAACCACAGGGGTGCATCCACCGCATTGAAGGCAGGTTTCCCCCTGATCACCGTATTGGGGAACAGCCCGCCTTTCATCCGCTTTACCATGGTATCGATCACGGCATGAGCGGTCTCAAAATCCCCGGTTGTCATGGTCAGACCCGGCAGGGCCATGAAGGTGTCCCTCCCCCAGGTCCCGAACCATGGAAATCCTGCTTTGACCTCCGTAGCCTGTTCCTTCCGGACGATGAACTGCTGTGCTGCATTGATCAGGCAATTCTTGTAACTGGATTTGGGGATCCGCAGTTCCAGTTCATCGGCAAACTTTCGTTTGAGGCCCGAAGGGGTCATCTCCTGGAGGGCCGCTGAAAAGATGATGGATTCACCTTTGCGGATACGCATCTCAAAATACCCAGGCACATATAAATCCTCCTTGAACGGATAGCCCCTCTTCTGCTCTTCCATGTATTCGATGTTGTAGTACCAGTCGGGCACCGAAACGAACTCGACCTCCTTTGAAAACTGCATGTAGAGCCCCGGATAACCCTGGTACAACCTGGACATGATCCCGTTACGCACGGGAGTGTAGCGGGTATTTGCATCCAGGTTCGACTTGCTCAGCTGGTGGTAATTGCGAAAAGCCAGGAACGGCTTCAGGCGCAGGATGGTTGGCGAATGCGCCTCCATCAGCTCGTATTTGACCAGCACCTGCTCTTCCTCGGACACAAGCAGGATCTCCCTGGACATCACCACCCCGCCCACCCGGTAAACCAGGTAGGATCCCCTGGTGGCATCAAAATCGCGCACATATTTATGTCCTTTCGGCTGGTAGTGGTCCCCTTCGTACTTGTGAATGCCCAGGTTGAATTCCTTTTCGTGCTGAATAATCGTCGGATCAATGGTGGAGAGCATCACGTGGTGCTCCCCGTCCAGTTTCTCCATCGGGCATACAAGCAAACCATGATATTTGCGGGTATTACAGCCGATGATCGTGGTGGAGGCATAGGATCCCGCACGGTTGGACCTGATCATCTCCCTGGACAGCGAATACTCCAGATTTACCAGCTCAGACTTTTCAAATTTCAGGTAGCTCATTGATGCACAAAATTTAATGGTAAATTACGTAAATTCGGTCCGCAAATTTAATACAATTAACCTATTGGCAGCACGATTTGTTTAGGATCACATCAAATAAAATATTGATGAATATAAGGCGTTAATAACTAAATAAATAGTATCGTATGAATTTACCGCCCTTTTTACAATTTAACAATAATTTATCACATTTTCCATTCTTGTTATTTTTACATAACCAAATAAGCTTATGACGGCTTTCAGGATCCACATCATCTTTGCACTTGTTTTCGCTGCACTGGCCGGTTGCAACCGGGGTACCGGTGGCGGTGACGCTGAAGGCGGTGATCCCGCCCACACGGTCAGCATCCACGGAACCCTGGAGGATGGCGCGGGAAAAACGGTGCTGCTCGACCGGATGGGCGCCAGGGAGCTCACCGCGATTGACACGGTGTTGTGCGATGAAAAGGGTTCTTTTCAAATCGCTTTTACGGCCGAGGAGGTGGCTTTTTATGCGCTTCATGTGGGAGGTCCCGGTTATATCACACTGCTGATCGAGCCGGGAGAATCGTTGGAGATCACGGGAACCTACGGAAGCGATCATCCCTACAGGGTGAAAGGTTCGGAAGGCTCGGCGCTGCTTGCGGAGCTTGCTTCAACACACAAAAAAGCCCTGGATGCCCTGGGTGAGATATCCAGGGAGAACCGTAAACGGACCGGTGAACCCGGTTACGCGGAGATCAGGGCCCGGCTGGATGAGCGGTTTGACTCCGTCACCCGTGATTTTACCGCCTACTCGGAAAGGTTCATCCGCGAACACCCCGGATCGCTTGCCATCCTGGTGGCACTGTATAATCTGTACGGACCGGGGCTTCCTGTGTTCAGCCCCGAAACACACCTGGATGTTTACCGTTTCGTGGATTCGGCACTGATGTCACAATACGACGGATTTGAAGCCGTCGGGCTGCTGCATGCGCAGATCCAGGAGGCGGACCGCAGGCTTGTCCGCGAAAATCCGGTTGAAAAGCTCCGGGAGGGAGATATCGCACCGGATTTCGTATCTTCACAGCCGGACGGGGAGGAACTGGCCCTGTCGGACCTCAGGGGAAACTATGTACTCCTGGGTTTCTGGGCCGGATGGAGCAAACCGAGCAGGGATGAGAATGCAATTCTCAAAAGGGCCTATGCACGTTACCGGCACCAGCCCTTCAGGATCCTGCAGGTTTCGCTGGACAGCGAAAGGGAGGTCTGGCTTCGCGCCATTGAAGAGGACCAGGCGGACTGGGACCATGTGAGCGATCTGAACAGGTGGGAGTCCCCTGCTGCGGACCTCTACCGGGTGGACAGGATCCCTTCAAATGTCCTGATCGGGCCCGGCGGCAGGATCATTGCAACGGATCTTTTCGGGGACCGGCTCCTGGAACGGCTGAAAACAATATTTGAAAGCTGAATATATGAAGCATCGATCATTGTTTTTTCTCATTCCGCTGATCGCATTCCTTGCCTGCAACAGGAACAGGATGACGATCACCGGAGTGGTGGAGGAGGGTGCACGCACGAAGATCAGCCTGGAAAGACTGGATGTGAGCCGGACCACGGTCATTGACACGGTCATGACCGGCAGGGACGGATCCTTCACCTTTACCGCCAGGATCGATGAACCCCAGCTCATGCTGCTGAGGAACGACCGCGGGGAGATTCTCAACCTGCTTCCTTTTCCGGGCGACCGCATCTCGGTTACCACCGCTTACAGTGCATTCGGGACGGGCTACCGGGTCGGGGGATCACCCGATTCCGAAAAGATCCGGTCACTGGTGGAACATCTGCACCACACCAGGACCACCATTGATTCCCTTGTAATAGTGGCCGACTCGGTTTCCGGTCCCGATGACCCGAGGCTTGCCCTTGCCCGCACCGCCTTCAGGCAGGCGCTGGTGGACCAGAAAAGGTTTACCATCAGGTTCATTGTGGAAAACATGAAATCCCTCTCCAGCATCTATGCCCTGTACCAGAAGTTCGATGATGAGAATTTCATCCTGGCAGAGGAGAGCGACCTGCAGTATTACAAAATCGTGGCCGACTCGCTGGAGGCTGTTTATCCCAACACTTCACTGGTCACCTCCCTCCGAAGGGACATCGAGCGGAGGGAAGCCCTTTACGAGGGACAGATGCATATGGACAAGCTGCTGGGCATGGCCGAAGAAACGGGCCTTCCCGGGCTCTCCATCCCAGACCGGGACGGGAACGAGATCGCACTGTCCGATCTGAAAGGGAAGGTGGTCCTCGTGGTCTTCTGGGCCTCGGGAAACGAGGAGAGCGTGCGCACGCTGATCAATCTGCAACCCATATACGGCCGGTACCAGGACAGGGGATTTGAAATCTACGCCGTCTCACTGGACAATGAAAAGGTCCTGTGGATGAATGCCATTGATTTCAACGAATTTGACTGGATCAATGTTTCCGAACTTTCTTACCCGGATTCGAAGGCTGACATGCTCTACAACGTGAACAGGCTGCCTGCCGGATTCCTGGTCAGCCGGGAAGGGGATATTGTGGCCAGGGACCTGTACGGGAAAACACTGGAAACGTGGCTGGACAACCTCCTCTAACAGGCTCATGAAGGAAAATTCCCGCATATACTTTGTATCGGACCTTCACCTGGGCATGCACCCGGTAGAAGAAAGCCGGAGTCGCGAGCTGGTTTTTGTGAGATGGCTGGAAATGATCAGGCAGGATGCCGGGGAGCTCTGGCTGCTGGGTGATGTATTCGATTACTGGTTCGAACACAAAAAGGTAGTTCCCCGGGGATTTACCAGGGTGTTGGGGAAACTCGCCGAGTTGAGCGATGAGGGGATAAAGATCCATTTCTTTACGGGAAACCACGACATCTGGGTCTTTGATTACCTGCCCGGGGAAATCGGGATGGAGGTCCACCGCAAACCGCTGACCCGCGAATGGAACGGCCGGCTGTTTTTGCTCGGTCACGGCGACGGACTCTGGGGAAAGGATGGCGGCTACCGGCTTCTCCAGGGGATCTTCAAGAACCCGGTGGCCCAGTGGTGCTACGCCAGGCTTCATCCCAACGGATCTGCCGCCTTCGCGCAGTGGTGGTCGAAACGAAGCCGCATGAAAAAAGGCCTCTTTACCCCTTTCCTGGGCAAGGACCAGGAGCATCAGGTGCAGTTCGCCCGGAAGGAACTGGGAAGAAATCCCCGGATCGACTTTTTCATTTTCGGCCACCGCCACATTCCCTATGACATCCGGATCGGAGAAAAGAGCCGGGTCATCTGCCTGGGCGACTGGATCGAGAATTACACCTATGCCGTCTTCGACGGGAAGACCCTGCAGCTGAAAAAGTTCTTCGAGGACCGCGGCGAGATCCTCAGGATGTGACCATCCTCCCCCAGGGATTCATTCCACGGCAAAATGTGGAACCCGTCTAAAACTTCTGGTTGCTAATATCTGGAGGGTATCTCAAATGGGATTCAATTCTCTTATTTACTGAGGGATGCTTTCTCGCAACGTGCTAATTTTGCTGGCACAAAAAGATGCCAGGTTGCTTCAAAAGTATCCCTCAGAGATGAAGAGTCAGGCATACCCCATCGTCGCTGAAAATCCTTGTAAAACAAGTATTTGTAGGCTTCCTCCGGGGTATGCCTGACCGATCAAAGACGAACTTTCTAATCCACCAATCAGGTGCTTATTTAGCATCGCTGAGTCCGTGCCTGGTTGGTTTCGCCTCTGGGGGAGTCTGCCTCAGCCAAATATTCCGATGGTGACGGTCAGTCCCGCCATGACCACCGAAACCATGGTCATCAGCTTGATCAGGATGTTCAGGGATGGCCCGGAGGTATCCTTGAAAGGATCTCCCACCGTGTCACCCACCACACCGGCCTTGTGGGCTTCGCTTCCTTTTCCTCCGTAGTTGCCCTTCTCAATGAATTTCTTGGCATTGTCCCAGGCGCCTCCCGCATTGTTGAGCATGACCGCCAGGGTGAATCCAGTTGTGAGACCGCCCGCGAGCAGTCCGACCACACCGGCCACTCCAAGGACCACACCGATCAAAACGGGAACGATGATGGCCAGCAGGGACGGAAGGATCATTTCACGCTGTGCTCCTTTGGTGGAAATGGCCACGCATTTGGCATATTCCGGGGTGGCTTTCCCTTCCATGATCCCCGGGATCTCCTTGAACTGCCGCCGTACCTCGTCTACCATGGAACCAGCTGCCCGGCCCACGGCCTTCATGGTCATGGCGCAGAATACGAACGCCATCATCGCACCGATGAACACGCCTCCCAGCAGCATGGGATTGAACAGCGAAAGGTCATAGGCATTGACGAAATCCGAGATGTGGGCCGAGCTCAGCTTTACCGTCTCGACTCCTTCCGCCACCACGGGAGCCTGATCCGTATAAAAAATGGTATCCCCCACCTGCTTGAATCCCTCGATGCTCTTATCCGCCACTTTCCCGAGCCAGAGCCTTACCTCTTCCATGTAGGCAGCCAGCAGGGCCATGGCGGTGAGCGCGGCCGATCCGATTGCAAACCCCTTTCCGGTGGCCGCTGTTGTATTTCCAAGCATATCCAGGGCATCGGTCCTTTCCCTCACCTCATGGGGAAGCTCAGACATTTCGGCGTTTCCACCCGCATTATCGGCAATGGGTCCGAACGCATCGGTCGCCAGGGTGATCCCCAGGGTGGAGAGCATTCCCACAGCCGCAAAACCGATCCCGTACACTCCGTTGGCAAACTCCTGGAATCCGCCTGAAAACCCGAAAGCGGCAATGATCGCGATCACAATGGTCACCACCGGGATCCAGGTGGAGTACATCCCCACCGCAATCCCGTCAATGATGGTGGTGGCCGGTCCCTGTTGCGCCTGTCTTGCAATTCCTTTTGTGTATCTGTATTCATCGGAAGTGAACAGTTCGGTCCCCTGTCCGATCACCACCCCTGCAACCAGTCCGGCAACCACCGCTCCGAAGATCCCCCAGCTGACCCATCCCAGGGAGGCCATCACCGCCATGGCCACAAGGATCAGGAAAGAACTTCCGCCCGTACCCAGCAGAAGGGCATGAAGCAGGTTCCTCTGGGTGGCCGATTCTTTGGCCCTCACCATGAAGATCCCTGCGATGGACAAAATAATTCCGATCGCGGCAACGATCATGGGCGCCACCACCGCCATCCCCTGCTCGGCACCCGAAAGGCCCGGCAATGCCGCACCCAGTGCAGCGGTGGCCAGAATGGAACCGCAGTATGATTCGTACAGGTCCGCTCCCATGCCTGCCACGTCCCCCACATTGTCGCCCACGTTATCGGCAATGGTGGCCGGATTGCGGGGATCGTCCTCCGGGATCCCGGCTTCCACTTTTCCCACCAGGTCGGCTCCCACATCGGCAGCCTTGGTGTAGATCCCGCCTCCCACACGAGCAAAGAGTGCCTGGGTGGATGCCCCCATTCCGAATGTCAGCATGGTGGCCGTGATCTCCACAAGTTTCTGTTTATCGGTGGTTCCTTCATGGACGAAGGTCAGTCCCGCCCAGCTCAGTCCCGTTTCCATGTGCTCGGGAGTGAAAACCCACTTGTTCAGGACCCAGAACCAGGCCGTGATGTCAAGCAGTCCGAATCCCACCACGATCAGCCCCATCACGGCTCCGCTTCTGAATGCCACCTGCAATCCCTTGTTCAGTGACTGGGATGCGCCCCAGGTGGTCCTGGCCGACGCATAGGTGGCCGTCCGCATCCCCAGGAATCCGCACAATCCCGAGAAAAATCCCCCTGTGAGGAAAGCCACAGGGACAAAAGGGTTCTGCACCCCCAGGTAGGCAAGGAACAACAGGATGATCAACAGTACCCCGAAAACCATGGTCACCACCCTGTACTGGCGCTTGATGTATGCCATCGCTCCTTCACGTACATACTTTGCGATCTCCTTCATCCGGTCGTTCCCCTCGGGTTTTTTCATCATGCTTCTGAAAAAAATCCATGCAAAGAATAACGATATCAGAGCGGCCAGCGGAAGCAGCCAGAATACTCCAAAGATTTCTTTCATAATGTTATTTTTAAGGTGTTTACTCTCAAAACAGGACCAAAGATATAGAATTTGGATTTAGAATGATATTAAATAAAGCAGATCTTTTGCATTGACTTTGGTCCAGTTTGGGACTATCTTTGTAGCAACCTAAATCTGATGCCATGAGAAGATCTTCAAGGATTTTGATTCCCTCCGCTTTCTTTGTCTTTTCCGGATTGCTGGTCTCCGGGCAGTGCATCCCCGATACGGTGAACTGCAAGGATACCGGCGATCCCGGTGAGATCTGTCCCCGAAACCTTCCCGAAGCCATGGTGAATGTCCGTTATGATGAGACCATCACCGTCATTCCCCCGGGTCAGGCCTCGCTGGGACCGAACTTGGTGAATATCGAATACATCATTGTTGATTCCGTGAAAAACCTGCCGGAAGGGATTGAATATTTCCCCAACGCGTCCAAATTCTATCCGGACACCGCCTACTGCATCCAGGTAACCGGAACCCCGGTTCAGGCAGGCGATTACCAGCTGGCCATTTACGTAACCCCCTTCATCAATTACCTGGACGCGATCATCCAGGCCGAACAGTTGGTGAATGACTCTTCGGTGACGATGACCGTCCGCTGGCCCGCAGGAATCGATCCGAACCAGTCCCTCGAATTCAGGGTGCTCCAGAACGTGCCCAATCCGTTTTCAGAGGCAACCCGTATCGGTTTTATCACCCCGTTTGACGACAAAATCCGGCTGAAGGTGTTCAACATCCTGGGGACCGTCATTTACCAGGAGGAACAGGGCGCTCCTCCGGGCGAACATTATTTCGAATTTACCGGGAACGACCTGGAACCCGGAACCTATTTCTACAGGATAAGTAACAATTCGGCGCATTACACCGGAAAGTTCATCAAGTCCAGGTAAAGGGGCATTGTGGCCGGAAACACGGCGTTCAGAAGAAAAGATCAGTGGTCAGAAGGGAATCCCGTCGGTCAGAATTTGATCCTGGCCTGAAGGGTGATGTTCCGCGGGGGACCGATATCACCGGGCCTGCCCAGGTATTCCCTGTTCAGGGCATTCCGCACAATGGCATTCATCCGGAAGGATTCAAGGATGTTGATTCCCAGCCTGAAATCTGCCAGGAAATACCCTGTGGCATGTGTGCTCCAGTACTGCGGGAACCCCGGCTGAAGCAGGTTTCCGGTCAGCTGGTCAATGAACACCTGGTCCACATTGATCATCCGGGAGTTATACTGGAAATTGGCCCCCGCCGAAATCCGCCAGACCTCCATTTCCACATCCGTCTTGAGCAGATGTCTCCTGCGGTACTTAAGGATGTAGGCTTCATCCTCCCCCCTGCCTTCCGAGTTCAGGATTTCCGGATCCACGGGATTCATGAAGGTGTATCCCCCCGTAACCCTCAGAATCAGAGGTCCCAGGCTCCCCTCCCCGGTCAGGGAGAGCTCGGCCCCTGTGATCCTGGCCGTTCCGATATTCAGCGCCTTGAAGCCCACATCGTCAAAAGTCGGGATGGCGGTGGTGTCTTCCGGATACACCCCGAAGGTGTATTCGATCATGTTCTTATAGCCGGTCCGGAAGATGGCCAGGTCGGCGAATCCCTTCCACCCTCCCAGGGAGATCCCCTGTTTCACACCCGCTTCCGCGCTCCATCCCCTTTCCGGCTCCAGGCCGGGATTGCTGAATATCCTGAGTCCCCCCACCTCTGCCGAGGCAAATTTTTCCGCCACGGACGGGAACCGGTACCCCTGCCCGAATGATGCCCGCAGGTAGGTGGCCCGACCTGCCTGGTAATTGATACCTGCACGCACCACGGGGATGGAATAATAGAGCGTTCCGTTCAGGGTGTTCAGTTCCCAGCGGATCCCGGTGGAGACCTTCAGCCGCTGCGCCGGGTTCAGGTCCAGTTGTGTATAAGCGGCACTGTTGGATCCCCTGTGGTTCTCGTACAGGTTGGCCACCACCTTGTTGCGGGAGAATGAAACACCGCTTGTCCAGTTCACCTTCTCACCGAAACGCTTTAGGTAGCGGTACTCGGCATAATAAAGATCCGAGAAACTGCTTTTCTCGTAGTCCACCATGCTGTTGCCCACGCTGTAGAGCCGGGTTTTCAGGGTGTGCTTGTTTCCCCGGGATGTCACATACTCCAGCGACGGGTCGATGTTGAAGCGGTGTCCCGAAAACGGGGTGTAGGTCTCCGGATTCTGCCTGTATGCGCCGGAATCGGCATTCTGCCAGAGCAGGAAATCCGCCGCCTCCAGCACCATGGCGTTTGCAGAGATCCCTGCAGTCAGTCCCTTTACTTTCCTGAACCTGTACCTCAGCGCCACATTCATCCTTCCCCTGTGTTCATGTTCCAGGTCCCTGTATCCCTCATTCTTAAAGTAATTCCCGCCCAGGGTGAGCTCCACATCCCCGATCTTCCTCAGATGTGAAAAAGAAATCCCGCCGAAAAGCGGGTTCCGGTCCCACCATACCAGTTCATTCCGCTCGGGTTTCGCGTAGACTCCCCCATGCAGGGTCACTTCGGTTTGGGGCTCCTCCCCGGGAAAACGGGTCCGGAAATTGATCACCCCGTTCAGTGCCGATGATCCGTGCAGCACGGATGAGGCGCCCTTGATCACCTCCACCTGGTGCAGGTTTTCCACCGGCATGTAGTTCCACTTGATATCGCCCGCATCGCCTGAGATCATGGGAAGGTCGTCCACCAGCATCAGCACCCTGCTGCCCACCCCGTAGCTGAACCCGCTTCCTCCCCTGATGCTGGGCTGCCCGTCCAGGATGCTCACCCCGGAGGTTCTCTCCAGGATCATGTCAAGCGAGGTAATATTCTGGTTTGAAAGTTGATACGGCTTGATCAATTCCATGGAAACGGTCACATCGGACAACTTCTGTTCGTACTTGCCCGCACTGACCACCACCTCATCCAGCATTTTGCTGGTCGTCCTCATCCGGATCTCCAGTACCAGGGTTTCGCCGCCGGATAGCCTGATGTTTCTTTTCGCCACCTCGTATCCCACGTAAAAGAACTCCATGAGGTGGGTCCCCGGGGAAAGGGACAGCGAAAATTCTCCAGCCTCACCGGAGATGGTCCCGGTACGCCTATCCACGCTGATATTCACCGCAATCATGGGTTCCCCGCTTTCCGCATCCAGCACCCTTCCCTGCACGGTGCCCTCCCGCTGCCCCTGAAGGCTGATCGCGGTCAGGATGAACAGAAGAGAAAACAAACATTTCATGCCGTCAGACTTTTTATATGATCCTTCACCCGTACAAGGTCACCGGTCAGTAATGAGAGGATCTCCCCACTGAGTTCCCCGGATCGCTCATCCATGAAGATCTTTTTGTATTCGATGGCCAGGACCAGCACGTTTTTAGGGTGCGATTCCGCATATTTCCTGGTGAGGTACCCACCCGGGAAGACCGCATTTTCAGCCACCCTGAGCCTGTGACCTTCCACAGGGTTCTCAGAAATTTCCTCCAGGAAAGCATCGATCTGACGGGCAAAATGCTCCCGGTCGACTGACCTGGTCCCCAGGTTGATTTCCGGGCGTTCATCCACCCACCACTCCGCCTCCCTTTCCCGCCGGTAACAGTAGGAATGCAGGTCGAAAAGGATCCCCAAGTCATGCTGTTCAAGGATGTGACCGATAACCGTATCCAGCAACTGGTGGAATTCCCTGTGTTTAATCAGGGTCACCTCCCTCTCCTCCGCGGTCAATGGCCGCTTCCATACCCTGAGTCCCCACTGTTCCCGGTCATGCGCATAGATGCAGTATTCCCTCTCCCTGTTCAGGTCATATTCAAACCTGGAGTCCAGTGCAACGACCTGCATGGGGAAGTCCCTGATAAAAAGATCCGTGTAGGGATCCTCCTCCCGGAAGCGTTCCCCGGCGGTCACCTCCATTACCTCCATCAGATCGTCCCGGACCCTGCTGCCTGCGTGCAGGGCTACGCCCAGGCAGTTGTCCGGCTCCCTGAAGTGAAACCTGGCGGAACCAAGGGATGTCATGCCTTCCATGGGAAACCTCTTCTTTTTCAGTCCCTCCCCGATCTCTTCCAGTGTATAGCGCTTCATTTTTTTTCGGTTGCTCACATCTCCAGGGGTTCGGCCGTCAGGGTGGGGACCAGTCCCCCTCCCGAACTCACATTGATCACCGGGCTGTCCGATATCCGGGTGATTGTCCCGCTGTACCGATTGTTAAGGGCAAACGGATTGATATTCACATACTTGGGTTTAAACACAACCGGCCGGGAAATCTCAGGATACTCGTCAGTGGGGATGTCCACATATTCCTGGACCACCCATGTGTCATCGTCCAGGTGATCTTCCATCACCTTTTCCCATACATCCTGGGGTGTTTCCCTTCCTATATAGACATCCTTTCCACCGTATTTGTTGCCCGGTTTTAAAACCAGCCGGTCCTTCTGTTCCGGGATAAAGGTCTTCAGATGCACCAGCCGCCTTCCGTATTTTACCCGCACATCCGCCAGTATCGCGGTCCAGGGGATGGTGTTCCTGATCAGCTGCCTTTCCCTGTCGGTGAAAACGGACTGGAACCGGGGATCGGCCAGCACCGCCAGCACCTTCTTGTTTCCCACGATATAGGAGCGGAAAGAGTTACAGCAGCAGACCAGCCCTGACCCGATGCAGCCGATGAAGCCCTGCACCTCATTCCATTTTTCAATGAGCTCCCTGGTGATTACCCGTTTGTACACGAGATGCACTTCCTGTCCCCCGGCCAGGACCCTGCCCCTTTTGATCTCAAAATCCTGCGGGGTGGCGATCACGGTCTCGATCCCGTTTTCTCTGAAGTGCTGCCGGTGCAGGTCAAATTCCGACCGCGTGGATACATCCGCCCAGTCCACAATGGCCACCACGGGTTTCTCGGGAAGCTGCCTTTGGACCTCACGAAATTCCCTGTAGCATTGGAGCAATGATTCCAGCAACCTTCCCTGCCTCCTGGCATACCGGATCCGGTAGCCGTTCAGGAAAGGATATCTTTTAAAGATCTCCTGAAATCCCTCTTCAAGCACATCCGCATAGGCAATACCGGCAGGTGAGTCGCAGTTGAATTCCAGGAATTTCAATGATTCTCCATTGAGGAATGCATCCAGCCGTGATATGACCAGGGGATTCCTGTATCCCGGTTCGATCCGGAACAACCTGTTCTCCTTATCTGAAAATCCCATGATTCCCCTTACCCGGTCATCCGACAGGTAGAGCCCGATGAACTTGTTAAGGGCCCTGCTCATCCGTTCCACATAATTTTTGAGCAAAGCGGACTGCCTGGACGAAATAAAGTTGGGCTTCAGGAGTGTGGGCATTGCCTCTCCGCCGAAAGTGCAACCGCGTTCCATCAGAAACACCCGCAGGAAATCCATGTGTTCGCCCGTCGATGCACTATTTTTGAGGAAATACTCCCGGTATTCACCGTTCAATTGCTGAATGGAATCTGCCATGGGGATATGAATCGATCAATTTTATATATTTATTGGCTAAAATTACCCTTTTTTTAATCTAAATAACTACCACCATGCTCCTCCATCACCAATTTGTCAGAATGGCCAAAAAGCATCAAAAAAAGCTTGCCATCATTGACAGGACCACCCAGAGCAATGTCACGTACGCCAGGGCCCTCATTGCAGCCCTCATCCTGTCGAAAAAATTCAGGAAATACGAGAAGGGATACACCGGGATCATGATCCCCACCTCGGCCGGCTGCGCACTGGCCTCGGTCGGATTGCTCATGAGCGGCAGGATCCCGGTGATGATCAATTACTCCACGGGTGCGGAACAGAATGCACGCTATGCTCAAAAAAAGTGCGGCTTTCAGACCATCATTGCCTCCCGTGCGCTGCTGGAAAAGATCAACTGTCCCAAACTGGAGGGGATGATCTTCATAGAGGACATCATGAAGGAGGTGACCACTGGCGACAAGCTCCTTGCCGCCATCCGGTCCAAACTACCCACCTCCCTGATCCTTGCGGGCATCCACGGGGGTGATGAACATGACACAGCGGCCATCCTATTCACCAGCGGCAGCGAAAAAGATCCGAAGGCGGTGCAGCTGACCCACCGGAACCTTGGAACGAATATCCTGAATTTCGGTGCGCACATCCACCTCCGGGAGTCGGACATCCTGCTGGCCAACCTGGTCTTTTTCCACATCTTCGGACTGACCTGCAACCTGTGGGTCTCCTTTGTCTACGGAATGACCATGGTCACCTACGCGAATCCCACCGAGTTCCAGACCATCAGCAAAATTGCCAGGGAGGAGAAACCCACGATCATGGTGGGCACCCCGAGCTTCTACTGGGGGTATCTGCAGAAATCGGAACCGGGCGATTTCAAAAGCCTCCGCATCATGGTGGCCGGGGCCGACAAGTGCCCGGATGCGTTGCGTGAAGGATACCGGGAAAAACACGGGGTCACCCTGCTGGAAGGATACGGAGCAACTGAAACATCCCCGGTGGTTTCCACGAACACTCCCGAATTCAACCGGCCGGGAAGCATCGGAAAGGTGATCCCCAACGTGCAGGTGAAAATCGAGCACCTGGAGACAGGAAAGGAATGCAAACCCGGCGAGGTGGGAAAGATCCTGGTTAAAGGGGACCTGGTGATGAAAGGATACCTGGGCGATCCCGGGCTGACTGCCGAAAGCATTGTGGACGGCTGGTACAACACGGGCGACATGGGATATTTCGATGAGGAAGGATTCCTTTACCATTCCGGCAGATACAAGCGGTTCGTGAAGATCGGCGGCGAAATGGTTTCGCTGGTCAGGGTGGAGAATGTGATGGAGCAGTTCCTGCCCAAAAATGCCAAATGCTGTGTGGTGGAGATCCCGGATGACGTGAAGGGTTCCACCATCGTTGCGGCGGTGAACATGGAGATCAACAAGATCGCCATCCTGAGGAAAATGGCAAAGCATCTGCCCAACATTGAACTGCCCAGGCAATTTTTTGTGATCGAGGAGCTGCCCATGATGGGAACGGGAAAAATTGATTTCCGCACCGTGACCGCCATGGTCAGGGATATGTCAGAAAAACAGAATGCCGGCTGATCAACCCTACAGGATTCTCATCATCTCCCTGCTCTGGATCGTGGCGGGGTTTACCTGCTATTACCTGCTGGCAAAAAATGATTTCCTTGCCAGGAGAATCACCAAAAGGGTTCCGGCCGCGGATTTCCATGTCGTCCAGGTGCTTCTCCAGCGCATGTGGGGAGTGATTTTCCTGGGCATGCTCTCCGCTCTTATGATCATGATTTTCCTCCGTGGAACCCTTCAGGCATTCGGGCTCGGGTTCCATTTTTTACGGCCCCCTCCCTGGTGGGCCTACCTGTCATTCCCATTGATCCTCGCAGGAGCCCGTTTCAATGCATCCAGTTCAAAGAACCTGGCCCTTTATCCCCAGTTCAGGATCGAGAGATGGACCCCCCGGATCCTGGTGTTGAACGGGATCAGCTGGATTCTGTTCCTGGTTGCATATGAATTCCTGTTCAGGGGCCTCCTGCTTTTCGGAACCCTTTCCGTTCTGGATCCGCAGCCGGCGATCCTGCTGAACTGCACACTCTATGCGGTGGCCCATCTTTATAAAGGACCCCTGGAAACCATCGGCGCGATCCCCCTCGGAGTCCTGCTCTGTTACCTGACCATCGTTACCGGGAATATCTGGACCGCGGTGGTGATCCATTCATTCATGGCGCTGACCAACGAGTGGATGTCCATCCGCGCCCATCCAGGGATGCAGGTACAGCGGGCCGGGAGGTCCGGGACCACCAGGATCGATTCTCCTGAAAGATTTCAAAACCGGCCACATCAATGAAGATCTTTGTTTCAGGGGCCACCGGTTTCATAGGGGCACGTCTGGTAAAAAGGCTCGCGGATGAGGGAGCGGTGGTGCATGCACTCTACCGGACAGAATCGAAAGCCGCTCAGATCAGGGAGCTACCCGGTGTGGTGCTGTTCAAAGGGGATCTGATGGACAGGCCCTCCCTCCGGGCAGCCATGGAGGGATGCGAAACGGCTTACCACACGGCCGCCTTTGCGAAAGCGTGGACCAGAGACCCGGAAATGATTTTCAGGCTCAACGTGGACGGGGCCCTTCTTGTGGTGGAATCGGCCCGGGAATGTGGCGTGAAGCGGGTGGTGGTCACTTCCACCGCCGGGATCCTGGGTCCCTCGGCAAAAGAACCCGTCCATGAATCCACCCCGGCCCCGCGGTCATTTTTCACATTGTACGAGGAATCCAAGCACCGGATGGAACAAAAGCTGCTGTCACGGGCTGAGAAGCGCCCCGAGATCGTGATCGTGAATCCCACCAGGGTTTTCGGGCCCGGACTGCTGAGTGAGTCAAACAGCATGACGGTCATGATCGATCGCTATATGAAAGGCCGCTGGAGGCTGCTGCCGGGGGACGGCAGAAGCCTTGGGAACTATGTCTTCGTGGAGGATGTGGTCACCGGCCATATCCTTGCCATGGAGAAGGGCAAGGCCGGAGAAAGATACGTACTGGGAGGTGAGAATGTCACATACAGGCAACTGTTCGACCACATCCGGGAAGCCTCCGGAGTGGATAAAAAACTGCTGCCGGTCCCCTACCCGCTGATGATCACCGTTGCCGTGGTCATGCAACTCTTTGCCCGTGTCACGGGAATCCCTCCGCTGATCGTCCCCGGCCTGATCCGCAAATACAACCACAACTGGATCGTCTCTTCGGAAAAGGCCATCAGGGAGCTTGGGTATCAACCCGCCGGCCTGCAGCAGGGGATCAGGCAAACGGTCGACTGGCTCAGATCCGCTGAACAGGAATTCCATGTTAAACCATAAATCCCTCATCCAAAAAACACTGTTTTCAAATGAAACCCGTTCATTTCCTCTTAAAAATGATGAAAATGAAAAACCTATGCCTCTCCAAACCGGGCCTGCAGGTCAGCCTTGCAGCGGTCCTGATTGCCTTTCCTGCCTCCTGCGGCAATGCCGGAAATCCCGGTAAAAACGCGAGCGAAGACACATTGCCCCGGAAACAATATCCGGTAACCGGTTCCGTGGAACGGCTGGATCCCGGCCTGGATGAGATCATTGCGCCGGATGCAAGGCCTGAGATCATCGCGGAAGGCTTTGAATGGTCCGAAGGTCCCCTCTGGCTCCCGGAGCAGGAGATGGTGATCTTTTCGGATATCCCCAACAACAGCATCTTCAGCTGGTCCGAAAGGGACAGCCTGCAGCTGTACCTGAAGCCCTCCGGGTACACCGACACCATTGCACGCGGCGGGGAGACCGGCTCCAACGGGCTCCTGCTCGACAGCCGGGGCCGGCTGGTGCTTTGCCAGCACGGCGACCGGAGGATGGCGCGCATGGATGCCCCGCTGGACGATCCGGCCCCTGTTTTTGTTACCCTGGCTGACCGCTGGCAGGGGAAACGGCTGAACTCACCCAACGATGCCGTTTACAGAAGCAACGGCGATCTGTATTTCACCGATCCCGCCTATGGGATGGAGCTTCGATACAACGATCCCCGGAGGGAGATGGACTTCACCGGGGTCTTCAGGGTGAATATGGCCGGGGAGGTGGAACTGCTCACCGATGAACTTTCCGCTCCCAACGGGATCGGCCTCTCGCCGGATGAATCCCTGCTTTACGTGGCAAACTCGGGAGGCGGCGATCGGTCGTTCTGGATGGTGTATGAGCTTGCGGCGGACGGATCGCTGGCCAACGGGAGGGTGTTCGTGGATGCCGGTGAGGCGGCAAAAATCGACCGTGGCTCGCCCGACGGACTCGAGGTACGCAGTGACGGGATCATCTTTGCCACCGGTCCCGGCGGGGTATGGATCATCACCCCGGAGGGCAAACACCTGGGAACCGTCCGCACCGGTCAGGCCACCTCCAACTGCACACTGGACAAAGCAGGGAAATACCTGTACATGACGGCTGACATGTACCTGATGCGGATCCGCCTGCGGTGAATTGTGTGAACACTTTGAACGTGCAAAACTTACAGATTCGGATTTAAACCACCGGAAGACTCCAGGGTGCCCGGTAAGAAGGTGCCAGGTAACGATCCGCTTCGGGATCGTTGATGAAGCTGTTTTTCTCCGAATCCCAGTAAAGCCGCCTTCCGGTCTTGTAGGCGATGTTTCCCAGGTGGCATGTGCGGGCCACCCCGGCAGCAACTTCCACAGGGCAGTTCAGCGCGGCCCCGTTTTTTATGGCCGCAATGAAATTGGCCATGTGGTTCTCCAGTCCGTTTCCTTCACCCGGGATCAGGTCAACCCTTTCCAGGGTGGGGTTTCCCTCTTTGGGTTCAGGGATCACTTCCCACCCGTCACGGTCCACCACCAGGGTGCCGTCATTTCCCACAAAACCCACCCCGTGTGACCTTCCGTAATACCCCCCGTCGATCCCGATCCCGTGGTCCCACAACAGGGTGAATCCGTCAAACTCATAGATGGCCTGCTGGGTATCCGGTGTCTCGCAGGCATCATCGGGATAGGCGAATTTCCCGCCCATGGACATGACCGATTTCGGCGCTGTCTGTTTCATGCCGTAGAGCGCATAATCGATGATGTGCACCCCCCAGTCGGTCATCATCCCCCCGGCATAGTCCCAGAACCAGCGGAAGTTGAAGTGGAACCGGTTCCTGTTGAAGGGACGGTCCGGTGCGGGTCCCAGCCAGAAATCGTAATCCACCCCTGCGGGCACCGGGGAGTCCGGAACCACGGGGACAGATTTCATCCAGCCCTGGTATGACCAGGCCCGCACAGAACGGATCCTTCCAAGTTTGCCCGAGTGCACATAGGCGATGGCATCCTGCCAGTGGGGATCGCTCCGCTGCCACTGACCTACCTGGACCACGTTCCCATACCTTTTGACCGCACGCTCCATGAGGTTGCATTCCCCGATGGAATTGGCCAGGGGCTTCTCGCAGAAGATATCGTATCCCTCCTGGGAAGCATACACGAAGGGAAGTGTGTGCCAGTGATCGGGTGTCCCGATGATGATTACATCCAGCCCCGGATGCTCAAGCAATTTTCTGAAATCGTGGTATCCCGCGGGTGCTCTCCCCTGGATTTTCCTGACATCTGCAATCCGTTTCTGAAGTACGTTGTCATCCACATCACACAACGCGGCACACTCTGTGCCCGGTTGCTGAAGGAACGCTCTCAGATCGGCGAAGCCCATTCCGTTCACCCCGATCACCCCGCAGACCAGTTTTTCATTGGCACCCAGGATCCCCGCATGCAGGGTGGGAAATACGGAAGTCAGCCCGAGTGCTGCAGCTCCAGCGGCTGAATTTCTGATAAATTTTCTGCGATTTGTCTTCATCATCCGGCGATAAAAATGAGTTTTCCATCTGATACTAAAATATGAAAAACCTCTGGACGGGCATGCTTTACTTTTGTATATTTGATAATATCCAACCATCCTTTAACCCAAACATGACTGTTATGGACCCGAAAATCAAAGAACTTTATGCCCGTTACAGGTCAGGGGGACTCGATCGCCGGACATTCCTGAGGAAGCTCACTTTCATGGCCGGTGGTATTGCCGTAGCGGCATCCTGGTTGTCCATCCTGGAAAAGAACCAGCTCTATGCCGGGATCCCGGCAGGTGAGGATCCGCAATTGCATACCGAATTCATCACCTACCCCGGTGCAAAGGGGGAAATGCGCGCCTACCTGGCAAGACCCCTGGTGGAACAAAAACTCCCCGCGGTGATCGTGATCCATGAGAACAGGGGGCTGGTCCCCCATATCCAGGATGTAAACCGGCGAATGGCAAGAGAAGGTTTCCTGGCGCTGGCACCCGACGCATTGTCGCCCCTGGGAGGGACCCCGGAGGATGACGAGGATAAGGGCCGGACCATGATGCGGGAGCTGGACCGGGAGGAAACCGTGGAGAATTTCGTGGCCGCGGTCAAATACCTGGACACCCATCCGCTGACCAACGGGAAGGTCGGATGCACAGGATTCTGCTGGGGAGGCGGGATGACCAACCAGGTGGCTGTCCGTGCCCCCGAACTGGATGCCGCGGTTCCCTACTACGGGAGCCAGCCCGACCCGGAGGATGTGCCGAAAATCAAGGCCGACCTCATGCTCCACTATGCGGGGGAGGATGAACGGATCAACAGCGGGATCCCGGCGTTTGAAGACGCCCTGAAAAAGGCAGGGGTGGAATACCAGCTGTTCATGTACGAAGGGGCACAGCACGCATTCAACAACGACTCCAACCCGGGACGGTACCACAAGGAAGCAGCCGAACTGGCCTGGAAACGGACCATCGCTTTTTTCAGGGAGAAACTCCAGGAGACTGCCGCATTTTCCAGACCCTCGCCACCTCCTCCACGAAGGGACGGCAGTGGTTAAAGAATTTCCTGTATCCGGCGCACAGGTAGTTGAGCCCCTCCTCCCCGTCAGGGGTTGTGATGAAACGGTTTTTGGGACACTCCCCGTTGCAAATGTCCCGCACCTCGCATGCGAGGCAGTATTCAGGGAGTGAATTCAGTTTGGCCTCTCCGAATGCCTTCTGCCGGGGACTGTCCAGTAGTGCTGCCAGTGCATGCTCCCTGACATTTCCCAGCCGGTGCTCCTTCTGCACAAAATGGTCGCATGAATAGAAATCCCCGTTGTATTCCACCACCGGGACACCCCCGCAGGTTTTTTTAAATATGCAGAGCGTATGCTCCAGTCCGAATGCCGTACGGACAGCCTCCTCGAATACCTGTACCTTCACCCTTCCGATGTCCCGCGCCTTCCATTCATCGAAAACGGCGATCAGAAAATCCCCGAATGCTTCGGAGGGGACCGAACTGTCGCTGACCCCCGACCTGGAATCCCGGTTTCTTTCCACCAGTGGGAGGAAGGTGATAAATCCGGCCCCGAGCTCCCTGAAAAACCTGTAAACCTCCAGGGGATGCCTCACATTGGAGGCATTCACCACGCAGAGGATCTCGCAGGCAACCCCGTGTTTTTTCAGGAGCCTGTAACCGTTTATCGTACGCCCGAAAGTGGATTTCCCCTTTTTGTCGTACCGGTAAAGATCGTGCAGCTCGCGGGGACCGTCCACACTGATTCCCACCGTGAACCGTTCTCTGGCAAAAAAGCTGCACCAGGCATCATCCAGCAGGGTTCCGTTGGTCTGGATCCCGTTCACAATTCGGCTACCCGGGGGACAAAATCTTTTCTGTATCTCAATGATCTTCCTGAAATACTCCAGCCCGGCCATGGTGGGCTCTCCCCCGTGCCAGGAAAAAGCAATCAGCGCTTCGGTGGAGGCTTCCACGTGCTGCCGGATGTATTCCTCGAGAAGGTCCGGGGACATGCGAAACGGGGCTTCCTCAGGATAAAGCTGTTCTTTTACAAGGTAATAGCAATACCGGCATGCCATGTTGCACAGGGGGCCCACCGGTTTGACAAAGATCTGGAATTCGCGGGATAAGCGGTCCATTCTTTTTACTCCGACTTCACGATCTTCCGAAAAGCAGGTTTCCGTCCCGGTTCATACCAGCGGAGGATATACATTCCCCGGTCCAGATGCTTGATATCAATCCTGCAGATCTGGTAACCGGGCGGGACATGTTCGGTGAGGACAACCCTTCCGTTCATATCCAGCAGGTCAAATCTTCCGGGGATTTCGGTGGTCCGGCCAAGATTGACGAAGAAGCTGTTTTTTGCAGGATTCGGATACACATTTAACACGCTCTGCTCAACAACCGGTTTCTGATCTGTACCGGTAACTTTTTCAAAATAGGTCACGGCTGACTGGAGGATCCGACCCGTGATCCGGTCCTGCACAAATGCTGCAATGCCCAGGTCTTTGACATCTTCCACGTAATCGGCATAGAACCACGTATTGGACAACGTATCCGTCACGCCGGCTTCCCAGTCACCTCCCAGCAATTTCCCTGCGGGGGTGGGAACCATGTCGAGCACCACATTCCGGAAATGGGTATCGCCGTTGCCTCCCGTGTAGGCTGTGACGGAAGACTCAAACACCACGAGGTAGAGTTGGATGTATTCCTGATAATGATCCGTCTCACAGGTCACAAGGGTAGTGATCCTGCAACGGTCCTCCATCCACTCCGCGGAAAGATCAATGTCGAATGAGGGGATCTCCAGGGAAAGCAATTTGACATATTCTGCATCCGGAGCACTTTTCAGGTCCGAGAAATTGAACCGTTTGGCAGGCACCTCACCCCCGTCCACCACAGCATAAGGAACCTCCCGGATGCTATAGAAGAAGGACCTGGTGTTGGAAGGATAGGGGTTGTTTTCATGCATGGGATCCAGCTCAGGGTAGTCCATGTGATACTGAAGATCAACCATGACTTCTGAATATTCAGAACCCAGGGAATCCACGAGCCTGTCCGTGTAGGTCGCATTCTCGTCACCCGAATTGGTGAAATATTCCATAACGGAACGTTTGGAACGCTCGGTGATGACCAGGTTATCAAAAGCGAATCCCTGGTTCCCGATTCCCTGCATCCCGTTTGTCACCAGGGCAATGCGGAAAGACACGCCGGGATTCCCCGCCAGTGTATCCAGGTCATGGATGGCGGACACCCAGGCCGTATCCGGTTGAAACACTTTCATCCCCCAGCCCACACTGCTGCCCCCGGGTTGAAAAACTATCTGATTCCCCGTGTACCATTCCACCCCAGAAGTGTTCTCCCCGACGGTTTTCCATCCCTCTTCCCTCACATCCTGGTACTGCAGCACGGCCCCGTAATAATTGGGAACAAAACTCCGCATGATATCCAGCTTGATCAGTGGATGCGTTGTACCCGAAAAATCATAACAGGGACTCTGCACCCAAGACCTTTCAAGGTATCCGGCTATCCCAGAAGGCAGATTGGTGAACCATGCCCTGTCACTTTCATCTTGCTGATGTCCATTAAAATCAGGCACCTCCCATACCCAGCTCGACACTCCGTCTTCGGCATGCACTGTCCACATCCCCGCTGATTCATCAAATGGTTCATCGTATCCCTGGTCCTTCAGTTGCAACTTGGGTCTCAGGACGATCTCTCTGGATACCATATCGGTGCATCCCCCTTCGTTCACCGCATACAGGTCCACCAGGAAACTGTCCACATCTGCAAACGGATAGCTGACCGTATCCGAAACGGACCGGCTCCCGATCTCGTCCAGGACCTCACCCGTGCCGGACCTGAAGGTCCAGATCATCGTGTCGGAAGACGCGGTTCCGGTCTGGGTCAGGTTAATGAATTTTGTTCCGGAATCTTCAAAATAACAGTCGCTGATCCAGGTGAAATCGGCCACAGGATTGTGCCGGATCACCGTATCAAGCACGTATTCTGCCACACATCCTTCAGTTGTGGTGGCGGTAAGCGAGATGCTCCTGGGGCCCGGTTCACCGTAAAAATGCACCGGATCAATCGCTTTGCTGTGGTTGTTCTGTCCGCTGGCCGGATCGCCAAAATCCCAGTCCCAGCTCTCCACCATGATCTTTCCGCCTGTCTGGTTACTGAAGGTTATATTCTCCCCTTCCTGGGAGATACAGGCACTGCTGATGGTAAAGTGTACTTCGGGGGCAAACTGCACCACCACATCCATTTCGCTGCTCCTGGAACAACCATTCTCGGTCATCACCGTGCAGGTAATGTCATTTCCCCCCAGCCTGGCCTGCGCGGGATCAAACATGAATCCTTCCGATGCATTCCCCATCACACCCGGACCACTGAAAAACGCCCCGGAAACACTGGCTTCCAGTGGCACCGGGGGACTGTTCTGACAGAATATGGCTGCTTCCGGCGAGGTGATCACCGGGACGGGCACTGCCTCCACGATGAATGTCTCCCTCAGGTGCAGGGTCACCTGATCAAAGTATTCATAGACTACTGTGTAGGTCCCGGCAGACAGCACGGCCGGATTCACCGTGGCTGTATTATCCCCGTGATCCGTCAGTCCCCCGACAGACTGACCACCGGCATTTAACAGGGTAAATGAGCCTGTCACTCCGGCTACGTTAAATGCGGATACCTCGAATGATTCGGAATCATCACAAACATATTTACCTGGCAGGAAAATGTCACCCTGCGCTCCCAGAACGAAGACCCGCTTGCTCGCCACGCTCACACAACCATTGTCATTCACGTAGGTGTAATAGATGGTATGCGGCGAATTCACCGTATCTGCCGTGCCCGGATCAAAATATCCGGTGGAACTGAACACGCCCGGTCCGGAAAAAACGCCCCCGGGAACATTGGCCTGTAGCTTCACCGGATCGTCATCCACACTGTATCCCGCAGCCAGGTTGACGATCTCCACGGGCGTCTTTTCATATACGATCACCTGGATATCGCCACTGCCCGCGTTGGTCACCCCGTTCACATCCCTGACTGTGGTAACCCTGTAGGTGGTGGTTTGATCAGGTGAAACCTCCACCCCGTACTCAGAAGAGTTTATATCATTGAATGATGTGGTGGTGGTCCCATCTGAAAGATCGATGCTCCATGGGGATCTTCCGCTGAGGTACACGGTCAGCTCCGCATCCTCCCCTTCACAGACATCCGGGGTTCCGGCCAGGACAGCCGTGGGGAGATCCGTGTAGATTTCCAGGGTGTTCGTCTGCAACACGTTGAAGGGTTGGCTCTGGTTTCCGGCCGGGTCCGACATGACCACGGTCACCCGGAGATTCCCCGGGGAAACATCATTATCACCGCCGTCAACGATGTAAGATAATTGATAAAGTCCTCCCGACACTTCAGAAAATGTGACCCGGGACGAGCCCAGCGGAATGCTGTTGATCACCGTGCCGCTCATGGCTTCATACCCGGTACCGTCGGCAGTGATGGTCACCTGTACCGTGCCGCCCACCCCCACTTCCACGGAGGACACCTCCATGCGTGTCACCACGGGAGGATGGGCATCAATGGTAACCTGCGAAGGATTCGTCAGGGTGGAGTACGCAGATCCGATATTCCCCGAAGGTTCTGCAAATACCACACTGACATTCAGCTCTCCGGGCCCCACATCGGGATCGCCCTCCTGTACGGTGTAGGTCAGCCTGTAACTGTTACCCCCGACTGCAGTGAACTCCACGTTTGAAGCGGTCGCAGGTGTCCCGTTGACGGAAGAAGCCGGCAATAATTCATATCCCGTCCCATCCGTTTCGATATTGATGACTACCTCATCACCGATATTATAATTGCCCGCCACGGCCGTCATCGATTCCACGACAGGCAATTCGGCATCCAGGAGGTCGTTGTTCTGGATGATCGGCTGGTTATAAGGCTCACTCTGGATCGTCCCGTGAGAGATCACAAGGTTTGACACAGGGATGTTCTGATCCGCCCTGTAACTGTTCCCTCCTTCGGTAACTGTAAAATTCATCAGGTAGGTGGTCGCATTCGTCCGGTGGAAATCTTCCAGGGGATAGCCTCCGACGGTCCCTGAGACAAAGCCGTAGGGAATTCCCGCATCATCCACCACTTTGATGGTGACAGGGATCACATCCCCAATTTTCATGGTGGCATTGGGGATGGTGACGGCCAACACTTCAACGATCTTTATGAAATTTGCCTGAACAGTTGCATTCCCGTCTTCAAGTACTACCGTGGTGGACGTTGCGTTGGGATCCTCGATCGTTACGTCCCCCACCTCAATGCTCCAGTTGACAAACTCAAACCCGGAAGGGATATTTGTTACGCTGATGGCCAAGGGCACTCCGTGATCGACCGGTCCTGTACCTGATGGATTCACTGTGGCCCCTGCCGTACCATCTGTACGGATTGTCAAAGAATATGTCTTCAATATAAAATTCGCTTGGACAATTGCATTCCCATCCTCGAGGACTACCGTCGTTACTGTCAAACTGGCATTCGCAATGGTTACTTCCCCTGATTCAATGCTCCAGTTCACAAATTCATATCCCACAGGGGTGGCTGTTACACGGATGGTCGTGGCTACACCATGGTCCACTTGGATCATGCCAGAAGGATTAACTTCCGCATCTAATGTACCGTCAGTCTGAACCGTCAGATCGTAATTCTTCAGTGCAAAGTTGGCCTGAATAATTGCATTCCCATCCTCAAGCACTACCGTAGTATTTGTGACTGAAGGATTGGCAATAGTCGCTTCCCCTGATTGGATGTTCCAGTTCACAAATTCATATCCCACAGGGGTGGCGGTTACACGGATGGTCGTGGCTACACCATGGTCCACTTGGATCATGCCAGAAGGATTAACTTCTGCATCCACTGTCCCATCGGTTTGAACTGTCAGATTATACTTCTTTAAAGTAAAGTTCGCCTGGATGGTCACCGAACCCGATGTAACCGTAATGAGGGTACTCGTCGAATTTGCCTCATCAAATACAACCCCGGTTGGTCCAGTCCAGTTCACAAACTGGTATCCAGTTGGCGTCGTTACTGAAATGTCAGTTGGTACACCATGCTGAACAGTGAAAGACTCCGACGGAGTGAACGAAGCCCCCGAGGCTCCAGCCGGACTGGCCTCAAGGGTTACGACATATTCCCGCAGTGCAAAATTCGCCTGGATGGTCACTGGTCCCGACGTAACCGTAATGGAGGTACTTGTCGAATTTGCATTGCCAAAGCTAACCCCTGCCGGTCCGGTCCAGTTCACAAACTGGTATCCCGTCGGTGCCGTTACTGAAATGTTACTCGGAACCCCGTGCTGAACAGTGAAGGGCTCAGAAGGAGTGAATAAGGCACCCGAGGCTCCAGCCGGACTGGCCACCAGGGTCACTCCATATTCCCGCAGTGCAAAATTAGCCTGGATGGTCACTGGTCCCGACGTAACCGTAATGGAGGTACTTGTCGAATTTGCATTGCCAAAGCTAACCCCTGCCGGTCCGGTCCAGTTCACAAACTGGTATCCCGTCGGTGCCGTTACCGAAATGTTACTCGGAATCCCATGCTGAACTGTGAAGGGCTCAGAAGGAGTGAACGAGGCACCCGAGGCTCCAGCCGGACTGGCCTCAAGGGTTACGACATATTCCCGCAGTGCAAAATTCGCCTGAATGGTCACCGGACCCGATGTAACCGTAATGGAGGTACTTGTCGAATTTGCATTGCCAAAGCTAACCCCTGCCGGTCCGGTCCAGTTCACAAACTGATATCCCGTCGGTGCCGTTACTGAAATGTTGCTCGGAACCCCGTGCTGCACTGTGAAGGGCTCAGAAGGAGTGAACGAGGCACCCGAGGCTCCAGCCGGACTGGCCTCAAGGGTTACGACATATTCCCGCAGTGCAAAATTCGCCTGAATGGTCACCGGACCCGATGTAACCGTAA